>Ga0307488_10000267_pt1 | contig 41667 bp, 34 predicted proteins | sample SB02metaG_FD_202248 | JGI IMG/M metagenome (GOLD analysis project Ga0307488, IMG submission 202248) | Sea-ice brine microbial communities from Beaufort Sea near Barrow, Alaska, United States - SB 0.2 | ecosystem: Environmental > Aquatic > Marine > Coastal | place: USA: Alaska | collected... | reverse complement strand
TTACGGTTACAGCTACCAATGCAATAGGTACAAGTGTGGCCAGTGCAGCATCAAATTCAGTAGTACCAGGACCACAACAGGTAGGTGATTTTTACGGTGGCGGAGTTGTTTTTTATCGATTTGTAGCTGGAGATGCTGGTTATGTTGCAGGACAATCCCACGGTTTAATTGCGGCAATAGTAGACCAGAGTTCTGGTATACGATGGCACAATGGTGGTGATTTTACAACGGGGGCAACTGGGACAGCTATAGGCACAGGAAGTACCAATACAGATACTATTATAACTGCACAAGGCGCAACAGAAACAGAATACGCAGCAGGGCTTGCAAGAGCCTACACTGACGGATCCTATACTGATTGGTTCTTACCCTCACAAGATGAATTAGACAAAATGTATTTAAATAGGGAAACAATAAACACCACTGCTGCAGCAAATGGTGGTAGTGATTTATCTACTTTTTCCTACTGGAGTTCGACGGAGATCGTTGACGATAGCGCGTGGATTCAGAATTTCGACGGTGGTGATCAGGACCTCGGCATTAAGGTAGGCTCTAACGTTGTGCGTGCAGTTCGCGCTTTTTAACAATTTAGTTATTTATCCATTTAATTAGTGCCGCGTAAGCGGACGGTTTTTATTTTTTAAAAATGGCATTACACACAGAGCTTCCTGTTTAAATAGATACTTATAAATTGGTGTTAGAAATTTTTGTAAGTACCAAAAATTTCCCTAAAGAATACAAGTATAGTATGGGTAGAGATATGGAGTGTGATGTGCTGGTCTTAATGAGCTGTATATATCGTGCTCTATTAAAACGTAACTTTAGTTTCCAGTAACCTAACTTTTAGAACACAATATAACCCCTTTCCCGTTATCTTTTTATACCTCCCGAGCAACCTTTAGCGCAACTCTAAAAACCAAAAAACCCGTAAATCATTGTTTATAAATGAGTTACGGGATAATTTTGTGGTACCTCCAGGAATCGAACCAGGGACACAAGGATTTTCAGTCCTTTGCTCTACCAACTGAGCTAAGGTACCATTGCCTTAGCGGATGCAAATATAAAATGTTTTTTTACATCTACTAAACAAATTTTAAAAAAATGTATTGTATTTTTGAATTTCATTAAAAAACCGTAGATGAACTTAATTATTGATGCCGGCAATACAAAGGTGAAAGTGGCTGTTTTTAAAGGAGATACCTTGATGGAATTGGTTGCTTTTGATGGTGAAAGACTGTTGTTAGAAGTCAAGAAAATTTTAGAGAAACACCCCATTTCATACGGAATTATATCCTCCGTAGCGGCTATTTCCGATAAAAAGATAGAAGAATTACACGCAATTCTGCCTATTTTGGTCCTTTCATCGGAAACAAAGGTTGCTTTTAAGAATTTATATGAGACCCCAAAAACCTTAGGTGTAGATAGGATTGCCTTGGTATCCTCTGCGATAAAAAAGTATCCAAGAAAAAATGTGCTAATTATAGATGCGGGTACTTGTATTACCTTTGATTTTGTTTCTAATAATCACGAATACTTTGGGGGTGCCATTTCTCCTGGAATAGAAATGCGCTACAGGGCATTAAATACTTTTACCTCAAAACTGCCACTATTAGATAAAAAGCATCCTGACAACTTTTTAGGTAAGAGTACAGAAGAAAGTATAAATTCTGGTGTTGTAAATGGTGTATTGCAGGAAATTGAAGGGGTGATTAACCAATATAAAAATGAATATGGTCTTTTAACAATAGTTTTAACAGGTGGAGACGCAAATTTCTTGTTAAAACAATTAAAAAGTAGCATATTTGCCAATCAAAATTTTGTCCTTGAAGGATTAAATGAAATATTGATTCTTAACAAACCATAATGATTAAAAAAATCCTATTTATATTTTTAATTTTTTCTACCATAAAGATGGCGGCGCAAAGAACCAACTCTTCTCCGTATTCATTTTTTGGAATTGGCGAGCAATATAGTTCACAGACTGTAGAACAAGCGAGTATGGGAGGAATTGGGGTTGCTTACAGTAATCGTTTTTACTTAAATTTTAGAAACCCCGCAGCAAACGCAGATATGGGAACGGCAATCTATAGTTTTGGCTTGTTGAATAACGACTTAACTATTAAAGATAATACAGGTTCTCAATCTTCTACCTCTTCCAATTTACGTTATATAAGTTTAGGGTTTCCTATTGGCAAGCATGCTGGTTTTTCATTTGGATTTCAACCTGTTTCTGCAGTAGGGTACTCTTTAACAAATCAATTATTGGACGCAAGTGGAGACATTTCTGAACTCACTCTGTTTTCGGGAAGTGGCGGTGTTAATAGACTATATGGCGCTGTTGGAGTTCAAGTATTAGAGAATTTATCTGTTGGTTTAGAAGCTAGTTATTCTTTCGGGAAAACAGAAAATAATATTCTAAATCAAAGAGCTAATGTTCAGTTAGGAACAAAACATTCTCAAAACTCTATTATTAGAGGAAACTCTTTTAAGCTAGGAACTCAGTATAAAAAAACACTAAAAAACAATTTGAGATTAGATTTGGGGGCAACAGTGAACTTTGCTAATAGCTTGTCTGCAGAAGGTGAAGAAACATTGTATTCGCTATCTGTAGGAAGCACAGGTACCGAAATCCCAAGAGATGTAATTTATAGTCAAAGCGCTATAGGTAGTTTTGATTCGCCAGTAATCACCAATATGGGTGCTGGAGTTGGGAAGACAGATAAATGGTATGCAGGTGCAGAGTATGAGTTTAGAGGAGCAGTAGAAACCAATGGTTATTTGGAAGGAAGTGATGAATCTTTTGCTTTTGGTTCTGCAAATAGGTTTTCGCTAGGAGGTTTTTATATTCCTAAGATTAATTCGATTTCTAGTTATTTTGAACGCATCACTTATAGGGCTGGAGTTCGTTTTGAGAATACGGGATTATTAGTTAATGGAACACCTAATTCTAGTAATTTCACAAAAGTGAATGACTTTGGCATATCTTTTGGTTTAGGGTTACCTCTTGGTAATCGAATATCGAATTTAAACCTTGGTTTTGAGTATGGCAAAAAAGGAACCACGAATAATAATTTAATAGAAGAAAACTATTTTAATATAAGAGCTAGTTTATCGTTAAACGCAATAGGTAATTTAGCATGGTTTCAAAAAAGAAAGATTGATTAATATAAAACCTAAACAGATGAAGAAAATTACGTTTTTAATTGCAGGATTATTTTTACTAATAAGCGCTGCAGAAACAAATGGACAGGCGCAAGATTGCACACTTAAATATAACCTTTTTAAAGGGGATGTAACTTCAAAAAAATATGACAAAGCACATGCGCATTTGATTTATTTGATGGATAGTTGTGCTACTTTATCTGTAAATATTTACAAATATGGAGGTGATGTTGCAGAGGTTAGATTTAAAGAAGCAACCAATAAAAAGGAGGCTTTTGTATTGGTGAAAAGAATTTATGAGCAAAGGTTATTAAATTATCCAGATAAAGATGCAGCAAAAGTTCATAGTGACTTTGCTACTTTTATAGATAGAAATAACATGGGAACAGATGATGAAATTTTTGCTATTTTAGAGAAGGCATACCAATTAGATGCTTCGAGGTTAGGAGTGGTGAATTTGTATAAATACTTTCAAGGAATTACAGATAGAAATAAAGATACAAACCCTCAATTAGTCTTTGATACCTATGATGATGTTTTAGAATCTGTAGCAGCAAAATTAGCAGAATACGCATTGAAGTTGAGTCCTTTACAAGCGAAAGAAGAGGCTGGTGAAGTTTTAGACGGAAGAGAAAAAAGATTGTTAAGAGCTTACACAATTAATTCAAAGGCCTTAGGTCAAGTTGAAGGAGGCTTAGATAATATTATTATTAAATTATCTACTTGTGAAAGATTAATTCCTTTATATGCAAGAGATTTTGAAGAAAACAGAACCAACGTTGTTTGGTTAAAAAGAGCTGTTTCAAGAATGTATAATAAAGATTGTACAGATGATCCTTTATATGATACCTTGGTAGAAGCCTATGTAGAAGCAAACCCTTCTCCGGAAGCTTCTGTTTTTTATGCGGGTATTTTATACAAAAAAGGAAGAGTTTCTGAAGCAATGGATTACTATAAAAAAGCAGTAGACCAGGAGCCAGATGCAATGAAAAGAGCAAATAACTTGTTGAAAATTGCCCAATTATTTGAGAAAAAAGGTCAAAGAAGTCAAGCAAGAAGCTACGCAAATCAAGCTTTACGAAACAACTCTAACTTAGGAAATGCATATTTATTAATTGCAAGATTATACGCTGCAAGTGCAAATGACTGTGGATCTAGTGAATTTGAAAAAAGAATGGTATATGTTGCCGCTTTAAATAAGGCAAAAAGAGCAATTGCTGTAGACCCTAGTATTTATTCTAAAGCTAGTTCTTATATAAAGAGTTACTCTGCACAAAAGCCATCGAAAAAAGTGATTTTTACGGCGAATATACAACCAGGAAGTTCATATGAAATTGTATGTTGGGTTGGAGAAACCGTAAAGGTACCTAATAATTAATTTTTGAAAAAGCAGCTTAAAATATCACTAAAAAGCATTGTTATTGTTGGTTCAATAGCAATGCTTTTTTCTTGTTCCAACAGTACGCAAGAAGTTAGAGATTTTTTAGCAGCTAAGAATTTGCCTATCGGAGAAGCCAAAAACGCGTATCATGTATATAAAGATTCCGGTAGAATTACCTCAAAATTAATCACCCCGTTAATGCTTGATTTTAGTAACCGCAAGGCACATCCTTACAGTGAATTTCCAAAAGGGATTAAAATTATTAATTTTGAGAATAAAGGAAAGGACTCGGTCACTATTATAGGGGATTATGCCATTTCATATGCAAAAACATTGGTCTCTGAAATAAAGGGAAATGTGGTGGTTGTGAATCACACAGATAAAAGCAGATTAGAAACAACTCAATTATTTTGGGATCAGAATTTATCCTATTTTTTCACAGAAAAACCATTTGTATTAAGCACAATAAATGATACCATTTATGGCATTGGTTTTGAATCTAAAGAAGATTTAAGCAAGCATTTAGAAAAGAATATTAGCGGAACATTACAAACAAAAGAAAATTAAAAATGAATAAACTCTGGAAAATTTTACAATACGGTTATTTAGCGGTGGCTATTATTTTTTTTATTGAAGGTTTTTTAGCCTTAAATTCAGACAAGGAAAAATCATTTATAATGTTTGGCTTTGGTATTTTTATTACTTTAGTATTCTTTTTCAAAAGACATTTTAGAAAAAAAGTTGAAAAAAGAAATAGTCAAGCACAATAGAATGTGCGAAAATATTTTAAAACTAGTTAACCAAAACACAAAAAATTGGAAGTTGAGCTTATAATTATTCTTATTTCCATTATCTTATCGGCCTTTTTTTCAGGGATGGAAATCGCTTTCTTTTCTGCCAATAAATTACATATAGAACTCGAAAAAAAAAGGGTGGGTTTTATACCTATAATCCTAACTAAACTTACCGCAAATTCTTCAAAATTTATTACAACTATGTTGGTGGGTAATAACATAGCCTTGGTGATTTATAGTTATTTTATGGGGCGCTTTTTATTGCGTTTTTTACCTATTTCATCCTTTAACAATTTTACAATGTTGTTAATTCAAACCCTTGTTTCTACCATTGTAATTTTAATCACTGCAGAGTTTTTGCCAAAAGCAATCTTTAGAATTTATGCAAACGAAGTGATGAAAATTTTTGCGATTCCTGCGTATGTTTTCTTTATTCTCTTTTATGTTGCTTCTAACCTTATCACTAAGATTTCCGACTTTTTTTTAAGAGTATTCTTTAAAACGAATGCAGATGAACAGCAAACCGAATTTAGTAAAGAAGAGTTAGGAAATTATATTAGCGAACAATTAGATGCCGGGAATGACGGCGATATAATAGATTCTGAAATACAGATTTTTCAAAATGCCTTAGCTTTTCACAAGGTAAAGGCACGTGAAATTATGGTGCCAAGAACAGAAATTGTTTCTGTAGAAATTCATGAAGTTGTTTCTAAACTAAAGCAACTTTTTATAGATACAGGTTTGTCTAAAATATTGGTTTATAAAACATCTTTAGATGATATTGTTGGCTATGTAAATGCCTTTGAATTATTTAAAAGACCCAATAGTATCAAATCTATTTTATTGCCTGTTGAGTTGGTTCCAGAATCAATGATTATTAACGACGTATTAAATAGTTTAATGAAAAAACGAAAAAGCATTGCGGTTGTTGTAGATGAATATGGAGGAACTTCCGGTATTATTACGGTGGAAGATGTGGTAGAGGAAATTTTTGGAGAAATTGAAGATGAACACGATAAACAAGATTTTTTAGAAATTAAAATAAATGAAAAAGAGTTTCGTTTTTCTGCAAGATTGGAGGTAGATTATTTGAATGAAGAATACCATTTAAATATTCCTGAAGATGATGGTTATGAAACTTTGGGCGGCTATATCCTTGATAAAACAGAAAGTATTCCGTCTGAAAAGGAAGAATTAGAAATAGATGGTTTTTATGTAAAAATTTTAAAAATGAGTTCTTCTAAAATAGATGAAGTACTTTTAAAAATTGTGAATCAAGAGTAAATACTCTTTCGTTTTTAGTTGCAAAATGCTATATCGTTAAGCCTTCCATCTTTAGCGATTAAATATCAGTTAAGCAGTTGCATTATTAAAACCCAAATTGTATCTTCGCAACCGAAATATAAAAATGATGTATGGCAATTTTATCAAAAATTAGAGAAAAATCTTTAGCGCTTATAGCTATTATTGGATTGGCGCTTTTTGCATTTGTGTTAGATCCTTCTACACTATCAGATTTTTTCAGCTCCAGTAAAGTAAATGAGATTGGAAAAGTAAATGGGGAAACCATTTCGAGAGAACAATTTGCAACTGCTTTAGAAGCTTACAAAAGACAAACACAAAATAGTGTTTCTGAAATGCAAGCGTCAAAAACAGTTTGGGAAAACTTGGTAAAAAAACTAATTTATACAAATCAGTTGGATGAAGCAGGAATTACTGTCGGTGAAGAAGATGTATGGGCAGAGGTTATAAATCAACCTTCTGTAAAAGATAATGCTCAATTTCAAAACGAAGCTGGTTTATTTGATGAAGAAAAATTTAAGCAATTCCTTGCCAATACAAAAGAAACCAATGCAGATTTATGGGCCTCTTGGAATAATTACTTGAATCAAATTAAAGAAAATGCAGAAACCTTAACCTATAATAATTTAATTACTGCAGGTTTAGGAGCTTCTTTGAAAGAGGGAGAAATTCAATATAAAAATGAGAACACTAAATTGTCTTCACAGTTTATTTATATGCCATATACAACAGTGGCAGATAGTTTAGTTACTATTTCTAAAAACGAAATTAATGACTATGTGAAATCTCATAAAAAAGATTTTAAAGTGGATGCATCTCGAGACATATCTTATGTGAAGTTTGAGATTATAGCAACGCTAGAGGATGAATTGGAAATTAAAAATGAATTGGCTGCTTTACTAAATGATAAACAAGAATATAGTAATGTTACTAAAGGAGAAATAGCTATTCAGGGATTAAAAAATACAGAAAATTATACACTCTTTTTTGATGAAAATAATTCTGACTTGCCATTAGATACGAATTATAAATATAGGAATGACGTTTCTTCAGAAATTGCAGATGACGTATTTAAAGGTGAAAAGGGCGCTGTTTTTGGTCCGTATAAAGAGAATGGATTCTTTAATATTTCAAAAATCACAGAGGTTGCTAGTTTGCCAGATTCGGTAAAAGCACGTCATATATTAATTCCGTTTATTGGTTCTAGAAGCGCAACTCAAGACATAACACAAACAGAAGAACAAGCAAAGAAAACGGCCGATAGTCTCGTGGTGGTTTTAAATCGTAGAAGTTCCAAGTTCGAAGCATTAGCAAAAGAATTTTCTGCAGATAAATCTAATGCTGATAAAGGAGGAGATTTGGATCGTTTTGATTATAACAGAATGGTTCCTGAGTTTAGAGATTTCGCTTTTACAAATAGAAAAGGAACTATTGGTGTGGCAAAAACCGATTTCGGATTTCATATTATTGAAATTCAAGATCAAATCAACTTTCAAACAGTGGTTAAATTAGTCACCTTTGGAAAAACAATTATAGCTTCAGAAGGTACAGAAAACACTGTTTTTCAAGATTCAGAAAAATTTGCTCTAGAAGTTTCTAAAAACAATGAGTTTTTTAATGTGGCTACCGATAAGAAATATAATACAACACCTGCAATTGGGCTAAAAATATTGGACGAAAATGTTCCTGGATTAGGAAACCAAAGACAAGTTGTTCAATGGACTTTTGATAAAGAGACCAAAGTAGGAGATTTTAAACGTTTTGATTTAGACAATGGTTATATTGTTGCATCCTTAACGGGGAAAAATGATGATGGATTTATGTCTGCTACCATGGCAACAGGAAGCGTAAGACCTCTTTTAATTAATGAAAAAAAGGCTGAAATCATTAAACAGAAATTGTTGGGTACTACCTTAGCTGAATTGGCGAAGTCTGGAAACACTACGGTTAGAAACGCGAGCGATGTAAACTTAAAAACCCCAACCATTTCGGGTGTTGGATCAGAACCAATCGTGGTAGGTGCAATGTCTCATGCAAAGGAAAATGAGTTGTACAAAGGCATAGAGGGAGCAAAAGGTGTTTTTGCTTTCGTTGTAACTAAAAGAGAATTACCAACTGTTTTACCGAATTATGAGCCTATTAGAAATCAAATTGCTCAAGCTCGTAAAAGACAGTCAAATAACATTTATGAAGCGATCAAGAAATCTTCAGAAATCGAAGACAACAGAGCTAGCTTCTATGGAATTAATTAAGTAACATTTAGTTCTAAAAAAATCCCAATCGACAGATTGGGATTTTTTTTGCTTAGTAAACGTTGCGCGTAAGTGATGTAAACTTGAAAACATCAACTATTTCTGGGGTTTAATTAGAGCTAAATGAGATAGGTGCATGTCTTATGCAAAGGAAAATGAATTACACGTGGCTATATAGGGGCAAGAGGTGTGTTGCTTTTGTAGTACCTAAAAGGGAATTATACATCGTTTTACCCAATGAGGAATCTGTTAGAAATGAAAGGACTCAAACTCGTAAAAGACAGTCAAAGAACAGTTATGAGCCATAAGATCTCCAGAGATAAAAGACAAGAGAACTAGCTTTTATAAATTTAATGAAGTGGCATAGAACTATAAAAAAATCCCAATCAAAAGATCGGGATTTTTTTATGCTTAGTATATTTATGTTTCTTTACCCATTCATGGATATTAAAAACTCGTCGTTGTTTTTAGAGAATTTAATTCGTTCATTGATAAATTCCATTGCTTCTACAGGATTCATGTCTGCTAAGTATTTACGTAATACCCACATTCTTTGTAGCATTTTAGGATCTAATAATAAATCGTCTCGTCTCGTGCTAGATTTAATTAAATCGATAGCAGGATAGATTCTTCTGTTTGAAATATTACGATCTAATTGTAATTCCATATTTCCAGTTCCTTTAAATTCTTCGAAGATTACTTCGTCCATTTTAGAACCAGTTTCAGTTAAGGCTGTTGCGATAATGGTTAGAGATCCGCCACCTTCAATATTTCGAGCAGCACCAAAGAAACGTTTTGGTTTGTGTAATGCATTGGCATCAATACCACCAGAAAGTATTTTTCCAGAAGCTGGAGCAACGGTATTGTAAGCTCTTGCTAAACGCGTAATTGAATCTAACAGAATAACCACATCATGGCCGCACTCTACTAGACGTTTTGCTTTTTCTAATACAATATTGGCTACTTTTACATGTTTGTCTGCCGGTTCGTCAAAAGTAGAGGCAACTACTTCTGCTCTTACGCTTCGTTGCATGTCTGTAACCTCTTCAGGACGCTCATCAATTAATAAAACAATTTGATATACTTCTGGGTGGTTTGCAGCAATTGCGTTGGCAACATCTTTTAATAACATGGTTTTACCCGTTTTTGGCTGCGCTACAATCATTCCACGTTGCCCTTTTCCAAGCGGTGAAAATAAATCCATTATTCGGGTAGATAAAGAACTTCCCTTTTCAGCTAAATTGAATTTTTCTTGCGGAAATAACGGAGTTAAATGTTCGAAAGAAACGCGGTCTCTTACGATATTTGGATTTAAACCATTAATTTTTGAGACTCGTATTAAAGGGAAATATTTTTCACCTTCTTTCGGTGGACGAACATTTCCTCTTACTGTGTCTCCTGTTTTTAAACCAAATAATTTAATTTGAGATTGGGATACATAAATATCATCGGGAGATGACAAATAGTTATAGTCGGAGGAACGTAAAAAGCCATATCCATCTGGCATCATTTCTAGAACACCTTCACTTTCAATAATTCCATCAAACTCAAAATCGGGATCTTTATAACGATTTCCTTTTTGAGCCCTATTGTTTTTATCTCTACTGGGTGATGGGGCAGAAGATTGTTTTTGTTTATTCTGATTTGGATTTCTCGGTTGGGGTTTGTTTTTAGGATTCACCACTGGAGGTTTCTCTTCTTTTACAGAATCTTGGCTGTTTTCTGAAGTAGGTTCTTGTTGCACTGTTTCTGGAACTTCACTTTTTGTTTCCGTTCTCGGGGTGCTTTTGTTGTTATTCTTATTTACCTCTTTTCTTGGTCTTGGTGTGCGTTTTGGTAAATTATTTTTTTCTGGCTGTACTTGAGCTTCAGTCTCGTCTGCTTTTTTCACTTCTTCAGTTTTTACTTCTGGAGTTTTCGCTTCTTCAGTCTTGCCTTCTTTAGTTTTTTTAACTTCAGGATGGGCCGATTTTACAACACGTTTTCTTCTTGGTTTTTGTGCTGGTTTTAGAGGGGGTTTCGAGTCTTCCTCTTTTACCTTTGAAGGATTAGCAGCTTGAATATCTAAAATTTGGTACACTAAATCAAGTTTGTTTAATTGACTTATTTTTTTGAGTCCAATAGATTTTGAAATGGTTTGCAATTCGGCAAGAGTTTTGGCCTTTAGTTCAGAAATTTCGAACATTGTCTATAATGTTAAGTTAAGTATGAATCTTAATTAATTTAAGATGTATTTAAATGATTTGTAAAGATTGTTTAAATTGTATATAGTACTATACAATATAATTCGCAGTTTTATTCTTTTACAAAGATATACAATTATTTTAATATTCAAACTTTCTTTTTAAAAAAGAAAGTTTTACTTTTGCATTCTATTTATAGTAATGATACAAAGAATACAAACTATTTATTTATTATTTACAGCCATCATTTCTGGAGGACTTATTTTTTTGTTCGATTTATGGACAAATGTTGCCAAAGAAAAAGTGTTTGTCGTAGATTTGTTTCAAGCAAACCTGGTTTTACATAAGTTAATTCCAGTGTGTTTTTTAATGTCTGCAATAGGATCATTTATTGCCGTTTTTTTGTATAAAAACAGACAGCTACAATTCGTTGTTGGACGAATTATTATTTTGATCAATCTTTTTTTATTAGGAATATTGATATATGTATCACAAACTTTATCTGGAGAAGCTTCGGTTTCCTTGAAAGGTATTGGGATGTTGATTCCAGTAATAGTAATATTATTAATTTTTTTAGCAAATAAGGCTATTAAAAAGGATGAAAATCTTGTAAAATCTGTTGATAGATTAAGATAAACCTGAGATTTTAGTATATTTAGTGCGAAAAAAACCGAGGCAATTGCCTCGGTTTTTTAATTTATTGTTCTTTTATAGAGAATTTTAAGATGGTTTTAGAGCGGTATGTTTCATTTGAATTTAAGATCACAGAGGGAAAATTAGGTTGATTTGGGGAATCTGGATAATGTTGGGTCTCTAAACAAAAACCAGTTCTATTCTTATACGCACCAGTTAAAAAATTACCTGTATAGAATTGCATTCCTGGTTCATCTGAATACATGTCGAGCATTCTTCCACTTTTTTCGTGATATGCGGCTGCAATGTGTCGGACCCCCTTGTTTTGACGATTTAAAACCCAACAATGATCAAAACCTCCACCCAACTTTAGTTGTTCATTATCAGCATCAATATCTTTTCCAATACGTTTTGCTGTTCTAAAATCAAATGGGGTGTTTACTACTTTTTCGAAGTTGCCTGTAGGGATTAGAAACTCATTTACAGTTAAAATGGCATCTGCTTCTATTTGTAATTGATGATCTAGAATAGGGGTGTTAAAATCTCCCGAGAGATTAAAATACGAATGGTTCGTTAAGTTTACAATTGTTTTTTTATCGGTTGTGGCCCGGTAATCAATTTCTAAGGTGTTATCTGATTTCAAGGTATAACTTACCTTGGTGTTTAAGTTACCAGGGAAGCCTTCCTCCATATCTTTACTTACATAATTCAATAGTAAAGAAACTTGATCATCACTCGTTTCTGTAGAAGCTTTCCAAATTACTTTGTCAAATCCTGTAATTCCACCATGCAAATTATTAGGACCATTGTTCTTTACTAAGTTATATTCAGTTTTATCCAGGTTGAATTTCCCATTGGCTATCCGGTTGCTATAGCGCCCGATAATAGCACCAAAATAAGGGCTGCTTTTAATATATTCTGAGAGGTTATCGTAGCCCAGTGTGATATTCTCTATAACCCCTTTTTTGTTGGGTGTTTTTATAGATGTGATAATACCTCCATAAGTAATAATATCAATTTCTATACCCGTGCTATTTTTTAAGGTAAATTTTGCAATTTCTATGTTTCCTTTTTTTCCAAAGATTGTTTTTTGAATACTTGGTTTTATAGATGCTACCCTCATTTTTTAGTTAAAATTAGTGCGATTATTTTTTTTTCAATAAACTATAAAACTAGTATATATTATCAATATTTCCCCATATTTACAAGGTTTATTTTTATCGCTTTTAAAATTGAATTAAAATGTGAAAAAATAGTTAGCTGCTTTTTTTAATCTTTGGGCTGTTTGGGGAATAGGGTATCTTCCATTTTCTAGGGATGAACCGCTTACTTTTTTTGTATACATCATAATGGTTCGTAATAATTAAAGGAGAAGGCTGTTTATTAAAGTTATTTTGAAGCATTCTTCAATGTCAGAATGTGCGGTAAACCTAAATAAATTCATATCTTTAAAACCTACTATAATTTAGACTAGAGCAAACAATGCATTTGTTGTTAAAGCTACTTTAAAAAAGGTCTTTTTAAATTTAGAAAAACAAATGATGGAAAACGAGGAACATTATATTATGAGGACGAATTGGTTAAGGGCCTCAATATTAGGTGCTAATGATGGTATTTTGTCAACGGCAAGTATTATTATTGGCGTTGCGGCAGCCACGAATTTGCGCGAACCAATTGTAATAGCCGGAGTTGCTGGCTTAGTAGCAGGCGCATTGTCTATGGCTGCGGGAGAATACGTTTCTGTGAGTTCACAATCTGATTTGGAAAAGGCCGATTTAGAGAGAGAAATTAAGGAATTAGAAGAAACGCCGGAAGAAGAGTTATTAGAACTGGCACAAATTTATAAAAAAAGAGGGTTAACCGAAAATTTAGCATTAGAAGTTGCTAAACAATTAACAGCGCACAATGCATTAGAAGCGCATGCACGAGATGAATTAGGAATTAATGAAATGTCACAAGCAAGACCGCTACAAGCTGCTTTTGCTTCTGGTGCAGCTTTTATTTTTGGAGGTGTTTTGCCAGTTGCAGTAGCGCTAATTGCCACTATGAAATTCATGATTTATTTGCAGTATGGTTTTGCAACTATTTTTTTAATCTCTTTAGGTGCCATTGCGGCGAAAGCCGGAGGCTCTAGTGTGAAAAAGGCTATTTTGAGAATCACTTTTTGGGGTACCATTGCCATGGGAATTACCGCCTTAATTGGTCATTTGTTCGAGATTTCTCTTGCCTAATTAAAAAGGAAATAAAAAATCGTAGTGCTATTTGTAATTTAGATGAAAATGAACTATTACTTGAGCCCTATGTAATAGGTGTCCAAAAGCAATCAATATAAAGAGAGTAAGCGCCTAGGAGTCAAAATCGTTAATCAATATATAATAAGTAACCTATGAGAAAAGTTAGTGTTTTTTTACTATTTATGATATTCATTTCTTGTTCTTCCCAAGGAAAAAGGGCTTTAATTGGAGAAACGGCTTATCAGCAAAAATTAAATGCCAATTATAAAGATGCCTCAAAATCTCCCTTATTAAAAAAAGATTTAAAGAATTTTAAGGGTTTAGATTTTTTTCCGATCGATTCATCTTTTATTGTGTTGGCAGCATTTACAAAAACAAGAAATGCGCCAACATTTAAAATGACCACCACAACAGACAGAAAACCATTGTATAAGGAATATGGTACGGCAAGATTTACCTTAAAAGGTGTTGTTTGTGAATTGGCTATTTATCAAAGTCAAGATGATTTGCGGGATGAAGAATACAAAGACTATTTGTTTTTGCCTTTTACAGATCAGACCAGTGGTGAAGGGTCATATGGAGGTGGAAGATATATGGATTTAATGCTCACAGACATTCATGAAAACAAGACCATTACCTTAGATTTTAACCAGACTTATAATCCATATTGCGCCTATAATAAAAAATATTCTTGTCCTTTAACGCCAAGAAAAAACCATTTAGAATTGTTTATAACTGCCGGAATTAAAGAGCATAACAAGATAGATTAAGAGGCATTTGATCTTACCTAAATCAATTGAGAATGAATCATCTTCTTTTTTATTAGAGGGCCTCGAGCAGGACTCAGCTGAGAAGATATTTTTGTAAAACGGCTATAACGCGTTTTTTGTATTCAAGTCATGATTACATATAAAGTGATATGCCGCGGCCTATCATCATTGAAGCGTGGCCCACAGAACGATGAGAATAGCAACAGTTTGAATAAGACGTGAGCTTTTTAATGCAAAGATTTACTTCATAAACGGGGTGGTCTCCTTTAATTATTCATCAAAAAAAACATCTTATTTTTATTAATTACTAATGGAAATTGTAGAAGTGGCATCCAGTGAAATTGCTTTTGTAAGATTTTCTAAATGCTGTTTTCTTACTATTAATTTTGTTGCTGCATGTGCTTTTTCATTTAATTGACTAAACATTTCAGCAATCTTTATGGCTGTTGTAAGTAGATAACTTTCTGGAACAATGACATCTAAAAACCCTGCTTTTATGGCATCTGTTGGATTGTAAATTTCAGCATTATTTACACTTCTGTTTATATATACTTCAGATAAGCGAGCATTGGCAATGGCGATTCCTGCATGGTGCATGGTCATTCCAATCATTACTTCGTTTAGCCCAATTTTAAAATCACCTTCAACTCCAATTCTATAATCTGCCGATAATAATAAAAAAGCACCTTTTGCAATGGCATGACCAGAACAGGCAATGATAATTGGTTTTGGAAACGACAACATTTTTAATGATAATTTTGAACCCTTGATAACGAGTTCTTTGGCCGATTCTGCAGATTTTTTCATCACTTTTAAATCAAATCCAGCAGAAAAAATTCCAGGTTGCCCAGTTAGAATTACCACTTTATTTTCTTTTTCTGCTTGGTCTAAGGCAGCATTTAATCCATCGATGACCAGAGGTGAAATGGCGTTCGCTTTCCCATTTTTAATGGTAATAATTGCATAATTATTTTCAGCGGTATAGTCTATAAATTCGTTCATATTTTTTTTTATTATTCTCGAGTTTCTTTCCTTACAAAGTAAAAACTCTTAGCGAGAGATTACTTTAAAGAAACTTTACTAGATACATTCCAGCAAAAACTGCTAAAAATCCAACCACAAAACTGGCTATAGTATATAAGGCAAAACTAGTGAAATCTCCTGATTTTAAAAATAAGTGATTTTCGTAAGCAAAGGTTGAAAAGGTGGTAAATCCACCGCAAAAACCAGTAGCCAATAATAAGGTATGGTTTTGCGTTAATGCCTCGTTTTTGGCTGCATATCCTAAAATAATTCCAATGAATAAACTTCCTAAAATATTCGCTGCAAAAGTTCCATACGGAATGCCATTTTCTGAATGGTTTAATAATTTACCCATTAGATAGCGCAGAACACTTCCAAATCCTCCTCCTATAAATACAAAAAGCAGTTGTTTCATCTTGCGAAGATAAGAAAACCCCGCAGTTTTTACTGCGAGGTTTTATTGTTTGATTGGAGAATGATTTATTTTTTCAGTAGCAATAGAAATCAGTCTAAATTTAGCAGTGAGCTACACCAGATGCATCATTTAGAGATAGTGCTCAATTAGATGTTTTGGTTGCCTTTAAATTATTCTCAATAGCCTACTTAGAGTTTTATTTTGTGTGAGTCTATCCAGTTTTTCTTGGCAACAACAGTTCCTTCGTTTAATAGGATAATTCCCGGATTTGCGCGAATCATGGTTTTTAATGCTGTTTCATCGCAAAAAAGAAAATTAAAAGGTAAATTGTATTTGTTTTGTGCAAAAATTAAATCTTCAGAAAAGGAGGAAGAAACTCCATAAACCTCGTATCCTTTTGCAATGGCTTTATCTGAAATTTCTTTAATAGCAGGAAATCCATTTTTATCAGATTTTTTAATATTATACATGATCACCAGCATTACTTTTTTGGCGGCTAAAATTTCGGGTGCTAAATCGTTTTGTGCATCTTCTAACATAAAATCGTGCACAGGCGGCAGCTCTCCATCACCTTTGTATTTCATTCCCTCTTGAATGTTTTTGCCAATGGCATACGCTCTAAAGTCTATAATAGGCAAATGCGTTAATACGTGATAGGTGGTGTAGAAAAAAACAAAAACAGCAATAATGGTGATTAGTTTTGATGCTTTTTTAGAGAAAAGAGATTGGATGTCTTTGAGGCCTATAATAAGAATAATAATGAGACCAATAAGAATAATGTTTTTGTAAAACGTTTCCCAGGGGCTTAGTTTTAAAGCGTCTCCAAAGCAACCACAGTCGGTCACTTTATTGTAATAGGCAGAATACCAGGTTAAAAATAAGAAAATTAATGTTAAAAGGAACAAAGACCACACCGTGAATTTTGCTTTATATCCTAATAATAATAAGAAGCCTAGTGTGATTTCTAAAATGATTAAAAATATAGAAAAAGGCAGTGCATATGGAATTAAAAATTCTAGATTTAAAACAGCCTCGGAAAAATATTCTTGAAACTTGTATTGAGAACCTATTGGATCTACTAATTTTACAAAGCCAGAAAAGACAAACATGGCGCCGACTAAAATTCTTGAGATATGGGTGATTGGTTTTAGTTTCATGATTTTATTATTTTTAACTGTTGTTGTTTATGTTGATTACCTTTAAGAAATAGATACTAAAAAAAAGCTGTTGGAGATTTTTCCATCTTCCTAAACGTTACTAGTACGCATTCAAATGAACATTGTAAACAATCACGTTTATTGGCTATCGAAAGGTGAATAGCTAAGTATGCGAAAACAGCCCACTAAACCTGTCTCCCTTTTTATCGTTCAACTTTAACCCTTAGCACTCATGTGAATCATGGCAAAAATAGCATAATTAATCATGTCTTGATAATTAGCGTCAATTCCTTCAGAAACCAATGTTTTTCCTTTATTGTCCTCAATTTGTTTTACACGTAAGAGTTTTTGTAAAATTAAATCAGTTAAAGAATTAATTCTCATATCGCGCCAAGCTTCACCATAATCGTGGTTTTTGTCTTCCATCAATTTCTTTGTAATTTTAATGTGCTTGTCATATAAGTTTGTGGCTTTATCGATCGTTAAATCAGGGTGGGCCACAATGCCTAATTCTAACTGAATTAAGGCCATAATTGAATAATTAATAATTCCTATAAACTCGGCTTTTTCATCTTCATCCACTTTTCTCACCCCGTTTTCTTGCAGTTGACGTATTCTTTGCGCTTTTATAAATATTTGATCTGTTAAAGAAGGCAAACGTAAAATTCGCCAGGCACTTCCATAATCCGTCATTTTTTTAATAAACAAACTTCTGCATTGTTCAACCACAGCATCGTATTGTTCTAAAGTGTTCTGCATTTTAATCTTTTAAAACTATTTCTTCAAAAATAGTAAATCTTAAAAGCATTTCCTTTATTTTTACGAGTAATTTTATAATACTACTTAATTGAATATGATGAAAAGAATTGCCGTTTTTTGCGGGTCAAGTCTAGGCTTTAATCCCATTTATAAAAATGCGGCTGTAGAATTAGGTCATTATTTGGCGAAAAATAACATAGGAATGGTCTATGGCGGAGGGAAAATAGGAATGATGGGAATTATTTCCGATACAATTATTGACCAGAAAGGCGAAGTGATTGGAGTTATTCCATCATTGTTAGAACATGAAGAAGTGGTTCATAAGGGAGTGGAAGAAATGATAGTGTGTAAGAAAATGAGCGACAGAAAAGTGATTATAAGTAAAATGATAGACGGTTATATTTCACTTCCAGGAGGTTTTGGTACGTTAGATGAATTATTTGAAGCACTCACTTTAAATCAGCTGCAAATAGAACAAAAACCTGTTGGACTGTTAAATGTAAATGGTTTTTTTGATCCTACTTTAGCGCAATTAGACCTGATGGTAAAAGAAGGGTATTTAAACCCAAAAAATAGAGAGATGTTACTAGTAGATACCACCGTTGTTGGATTGTTGAAAAAGATGAATAAGTATGTGAAACCAACAATTTCTCCCGTAATTCATAAAGTAGTTCATTAAAATGACTATAAATTGTAAGGGTACGCTAATAGACTTATCATCACCAAAGGTGATGGGTATTTTAAATATTACACCAGACTCTTTTTTTGATGGTGGAAAGTATAGACGGGATTCCGAAATTTTACAGCAAACAGAAAAAATGCTGCTAGAAGGCGCAACTTTTATAGATGTTGGGGCTTATTCTTCGCGTCCAGGGGCAACCCATATTTCTGAAAAAGAGGAATTGGAGCGAATCATTCAGGTGATTAGACTTTTAGTGAAAAATTTCCCAGAGATTATCATTTCTGTAGACACTTTTAGAAGTGAGGTTGCTCGGCAAGCTATAGAAAAGGGTGCCGCGCTGATCAACGATATTTCCGGTGGAAAAATGGACGAAAATATGTTTACCACAGTGGCTAAATTACAAGTTCCTTATATTTTAATGCACATGCTAGGAACGCCGCAAAACATGCAAAAAAATCCACAATACAAGGATGTTACCAAAGAAGTACTTTCTTTTTTTGCAGAACAAGTATTTAAATTACATCAACTTAAACTCAATGATATAATTATTGACGTAGGTTTTGGTTTTGGAAAAACGATTGAGCACAATTACGAATTGCTTCACAACCTTTTACTTTTTAAGAATTTAGAGGTTCCTGTTTTAGCTGGGATTTCTAGAAAATCGATGGTATACAAACCTTTAGAGATTTCTGCAAAAGATGCTTTAAATGCAACCACGGTTGCCAACACCATTGCGCTTTTAAATGGCGCTCATATTTTACGGGTACACGATGTAAAAGAAGCTGTAGAGGCCATTAAAATTGTGGGACGGCTAAAGAAATAATGAGTACTTTTACGATAAATATCAACTTTTTATGTTAGACTTTCTTGACTTTTCCTTTTTAGATGTTTTAGATATTTTACTAGTGGCCGTGTTGCTGTACTATATTTATAAGCTATTAAAAGGCACCGTTGCGATTAATATTATTATAGGAATTGGGTTTATTTTTGTTATTTGGAAGATGACACAGGTTCTTAAAATGGAAATGCTCAGTGGCATACTAGGCTATCTGCTTTCTGGTGGAGTTATTGCTTTAATTATTGTCTTTCAGCAGGAAATTAGGAAGTTTTTATTGATGATTGGTACCACGAATTTTGCATCAAAAAAAAGTTTTTTAAAACAACTTAAATTCTTGCAGAATGAAATAAGCCCAGAGACCGATACAGAGTTAATAATTAATGCCTGTGAAAATTTATCCAAGACAAAAACAGGTGCGTTAATTGTTATGGAACGAACAAATAGTCTTGATTTTGTGATTAACTCTGGCGATAAAATGAATGCATTGGTCAATGGGGCCATTTTACAAAGTATTTTTTATAAGAATAGTCCGTTGCATGATGGGGCAACAATAATAAGAGATAACTTTATTGTGGCTACGAGGGTTATTTTACCTGTTTCAGACAATCAAAGAATTCCTGCAAGGTTTGGTCTTCGTCACAGAGCTGGAATTGGAATTACAGAAAAAACAGATGCTGTTTGTTTAACGGTATCGGAAGAAACTGGAGAAATCTCCTATATAAAAGATGGTGATTTTCATTTGTTTTCTGACCTCGATGAACTTAAAGAAAAACTTAGAGTGGATTTACAATAAGAGAAAAGTGTATTCCCGATGAATCTCTTTTTACCTGTACACCTTCTTTTATTTCTAATAAGAAGGTGTTGTTAAAGTGCCAGCGAAACAATAGAATGAATTTGTCTTCATTTTCTATGTTTGTGTTATCGCTGTTTTAACTAGAGTAAACTTGAACGAAATTAGTTCGTTCATTGAACAAGGCTAAGAAGCCATTTCTATACTAAATTGCTTGTCGTATAAGTTTTTATAGTATCCATTCTCTTTTTCTAATAAACCTTGGTGCGTGCCTTCTTCAACAATTAAACCCTTGTCCATCACGATAATTTTATCGGCATTTTTAATGGTTGCTAGGCGATGCGCAATAATAATGGAGGTTCTATCTTTTGTGATGGTTTCTGTTGCATATTGAATCATTTGTTCGGCATGAGAATCTACAGAAGAAGTGGCTTCATCCAAAATTAAAATACTGGGTTTGCTTACATATGCGCGTAAAAAGGCAATTAATTGACGCTGTCCAGAAGACAGCATAATACCTCGTTCTTTTACGTTGTATTGGTAGTTTTGAGCCAAACTCATAATAAAGTCATGAATTCCTATTTGTTTGGCGGCTTCTACAACTTCTTCATAGCTAATGTTTTTGTTTTTTAAGGTAATGTTGTTTAAAATAGAATCTGAAAATAAAAACACATCTTGTAAAACAACCGCAATTTCTTTTCTTAAGGATGAAATTTCATATTCTTTTACAGGAATATTATCTACTGAGATCGTACCGCTATTAATTTCATAAAAACGATTAATGAGGCTTATAATGGTAGATTTTCCTGCGCCAGTGGCACCAACAATGGCAACAGTTTGACCTTTTTTAACACTGAAAGAGATTCCTTTTAAAACTTCTTCGTCTGGAATATAGCTAAATCTAACCTTGTCGAATTGAATGTTTCCGTCGAGGTTTTTTGCCACGATATTTCCATTTTTTTCAATGCTACTTTGCGTATCGATCACGTTAAAAACGCGCTCTCCCGCAACAATTCCCATTTGTAATTGGTTAAATTTATCGGCAATTTGACGTAAAGGTCTAAACAACATTTGCGCAAACATTATAAAACCAATTACTTCGGCAACATTGTCTGTAACTCCTCTAATTACTTGACCTCCCCCAAACCAAACAATTAAACCAATACCAATCGATGAAAATATTTCTGCGATTGGAAAGAAAATGGAATAATAATAGATTGTTTTTATATACGCTTTTTTGTGTTTATTGTTAATTTCTTTGAAATTTTGATATTCAATTTTTTCTCTATTAAATAATTGAACAATTTTCATTCCAGTAACGCGCTCTTGCACAAATCCGTTTAAATTGGCTACTTGATTTCGAACCTCTTGAAAAGTAGTTTTAATAGCTCGCTGAAAAATGTTGGTAGCATAAAGTAAAACAGGAAGAATTGCAAGTGCAATTAATGCCAATCGCCAATTGAAGATAAACATCACAACGGTAGCAACGACCATTGTAAGCAAATCGCTCACAATCATAAAAACGCCTTGAGTAAAAAAGCTAGCAATGGTTTCAATATCAGAAACTACTCTGGTTACCAATCTACCTACCGAAGTTTTATTAAAATAAGACATTTTAAAGCCTAAAATATGATTAAACGTCTTGGTTCTGATATCTTTAATAATATGTTGGCCTACCCAATTTGCATAATAGGTGAAGAGAAATTGGAAAAGAACTTCTAATAATAGAATACCAAACATAATACAGGTATATAATAAAAGCTTGTCTAAATCTTTAAACGCTATAAAATCTTGAATAGCATAAATTAAAATAGCGGGTCTTAGGGCAGATAAACCCGCTGCAAGTACTGTTGAAAAGACAGCTACTAAAAACTTTGTTCGATAGGTCTTTGCAAAGCTCATTAAACGTGCAAAGATCTTTATATCAAAAGCATTTCCCGAATTTTTTTCCATTTTAATATTTTACTTCTGTTAAAAATAATCCTTTGGCTGGTACAGATAAACCGGCATTTCCTCTGTTTTTACTCTCAATAATTTCTCTGAAATTTTTGATGGTAATTTTCTCGGTTCCCACATCAATCAATGTGCCTACGATGGCTCGTACCATATTTCTCAAAAATCTATTTGCAGAAATTGAAAAAGTTAATTCATTCTCGTTTTGTATCCAAACTGCCTTCGTAATTGTGCAGTTAAATGTTTTCACTTGTGTTTGTACTTTTGAAAAACTTTCAAAATTTTCATAGTCTAATAAAATTTTTGCTGCTTGATTCATCAATGGGATATTTATTTTCTGATGATGAATTTGCCAGCACAAATCTAATAAAAACGGGTTTCTACCTAGCCAAATTTTATATTCATAACTTCTGGTGGTTGCATCAAAACGAGCGTGCTTTTCATGATGAACCAACACTAAATCTGAAACAACAATATCATTGGGTAAAAGCGAATTAATCTTATAGATATAATTTTTGTCTAATTGTTTCGTGCTGTCAAAATGTGCAAACATTTGTTTTGCATGCACTCCAGTATCTGTTCTTCCAGCACCCACAAGAGTAATTTTTTCTTGTAAAATTTTATGGATTGCAGCAATTAACTCAGCCTGAACTGAATTTGCATCTGGTTGTATTTGCCAACCGTGATAATTTTTGCCGTTATAGGATAGTTCGATAAAATATCTCAAAAAATGCTGGATTGAAAGGTACAAAATTAAGCATTTTTATTTTGTTATTTGTATTTTTGTGAGGTGAAGAAAATCTTATTATTGTCGGATACGCATAGTTATATGGATGCCCAAATTTTAAAATTTGTAAAGCAAGCCGATGAGGTATGGCATGCTGGTGATATTGGAAATCTGGCTGTTACAGACGCAATTAAAAAGATAAAACCTTTACGGGCTGTTTATGGAAATATAGATGATAAAGACGCACGTTTAGAGTTTCCGCTAGATGCTAAATTTGAGGTAGAAGATGTTGCTGTTTGGATGACCCATATAGGGGGGTATCCCAACAGATATGATGTGAGAATTCGAGAACAAATTAAGCGAAATTCACCCAAAATATTTATTAGCGGCCATTCTCATATTTTAAAAGTGCAGTTTGATAAAAAGTTAGATTTACTTCATTTAAATCCGGGTGCAGCAGGAAATTACGGGTTTCATAACATAAGAACGATGCTCCGTTTTACCCTTGATAAAGGGAAAATAGACAACTTAGAAATTATAGAATTGGCTAAGCGTGGTGGTTAATTGTTAGGGTTTTAAGAGGTAATTCAATCATTATTTTTGTGCCTTTATTCGGGGAAGAGTCTACCATAAATGTTCCATCCATCATTTGAATGCGCGCTTCTATCTGATTGATTCCTAAGCCATCTTTTTCTTCGACATCTTTTATAGAAAAACCAATACCATTGTCTGAGATGGAGATTGAAAGCGTGTTGTTTGCTTCACTAATTTTAATTTCTGCTTTTGTTGCTTTACTGTGTTTTAAAATATTATTGACTAATTCTTGAATAATATTATAAATTTTTATTTCAAAGCGCTGATCAAATCTATTAATTTCCGAAACATTTGCTTTCAAATTAATTTCTGAATTAGAATATTTTTTTGCCATGTCTAGTGCGGCATAGCGAAGGCCAAATTTTAATAAAATTGAAGACACTAAATGGTGGGATAAATCTCGAATGGTTCGAGAAGCTTCAGAAATTATTTTTTGCGACTTCTCAATTTCTAGAGGTGCAGATCCATTGAACTGTCTTTTAGAAGCTTGTAAATGCAAATTAGCCGAGGACAATAAGGCACTTACACTGTCGTGTAAGGTTTCTGCGATGTCTTTACGCTCTGATTCTTTGCCGTCAATAGTCGCATTTAATACTCTTTTTTGAGAAATTGATTTTAATCGTTCTATTTTTTGTTCTTGAATTAATAAATTTTTGGATAATTTTAAACTTAAATTTCGCTGTCTTAATTTAAAGTAACCAATTAAAAACAATAGGAATGTAATTAAAATGATACTGCTAAAAACAATAATCAATATTTTTTTCTCTACTTTGGCTTGTTTTATCTCTGCTTTTTTTTGGAAAGTACTTACGTTGTATTTCGCATAAATTTCTTCAACTTCCTTTTCAAACTCTTTTTTTATGTACTCATCTTTAATATTGTAAGACAGTTCTTGATAATCAAAGGCCTTATAATCTTTTAATATATAGAGCGTATATGCATAATTATAGTAGAGGTCTTCTAAAAGTTTTTTTGCTTTATCATTGGTGTTGTTCTTTATGAGGTCAATAGCTTCTGAATAGATCTTTTTTGCTTGCTTATAGTTCTCTTGGTACAAATCAATACTGGCCAAATTACTTAAGGCGCTTGCTTGTGATACTGTATTGTTTAAATTTGAATGGATTTCAATAGCTTTTAATGCATATTCCCTGGCTTTATTGTAGGATAAATCCCTTAAAAACATGGTAGACATATTGTTATATGCTTTTGCCTTTACGGTTAAAATGTTTTTATTTAAAGAATTGCTAAGTGAAATTTTATTATAATAATAGAGAGTACTGTCTTTATATAACGATATGGAATCTCTAACTTTAAGCTTCTGATAGGAACTACCTAGTTTTAATAAGTTCTTATAATATAAAGTATCAAGTCCTGGGGGTAATGATTTTCCGTCGTTATCTTTTAACTGTTTATTTTTTAGAATAATTTCAACCTCTCGATAATAATTAATCGCTTTTCTTATATTGTTCGTGCGCTCGAAAATTTGTCCTATCAAATAATTGGTGTTTGATAGGATCTCTTGATTGTTTTCTTTTATGGCATCCTCTTTCAAATAAAGAGCATGGTTTAATGCCGAAGTATAAGCTCCTTCTTTAAGGGTTTTTTCAATAGCAGCATACCTAACTTTTAAAATAGAATCTGAGTATACCATAAAAGAAGAAGCTGTAATTGCCACAGCTTCTTCTTTTAAGGGGACTGTTTTTTTTAATAAAGGAATTAAAAATAATAATCCACAAAAATAGATACTTTTAATGTATGCCTTCCGCATTTATTCTATTGAATCTATAATAAGTCTTGGTTTTCTTTTTGTGGCAGCTTCTTTAAATGCATAACCTTTTGCTGCAGAATTTTTATGGTTTACAAAATCAATTCTCAACGCATTGCCTGCTTTTTTTGTAAAGGTTTTTGTGAAATCTACCTGAGTTCCTTTGTTTTTCAATAAGTGAATTTCGTAAATGTCTAATTCTTCATTGAAAACAAAATCTACTTCTACATCTTTATTTACAGAAAAAGATAAATCATAAGTTTTGTTTTCATTTTTCGTTATGCTATACGAATTTAATAGTCCATCGTTTTCATCTCCTTTGGCAAATACAATATTATCATCGATAACTTTAATACTAGATTGGTTAGGAGAATTTGTATCAATAAAACCAATATTTAATTCATTATTAGTGATTGAAAATTCCTCATTGTAATATTTTTGCGCTTGATTACTTGACGAATACAAGTAAAAATCATTCGTGTTATCTTTCTTATTTCTTATTAATTGTGAGGTTGCTTTATCTGAAATTGTATAATCCATTGCATAGATTCCAGATTCATTTTTAGATAATGTATAGGACTCTAATAAATTTAAAGTTGCCGCGCTGTCTTCTATTAGATTCTCGTTTGTTGTACAAGAAGCAAATACCAGCGTAAATACGAATAATGATAATGTTAATTTAAAATTTTTCATGATGACTTGGGTTTTAATTTTCTATATAAAGCGTAAGACGTACATGTATTGTTTAAAATGATATGGCTAAGTGGTTTAGCGCTATATAATACCATGTTTTAAAGCAAACTTTGTAAGACCTACCATGTTTTTTACATTTATTTTTTTTAATAGTGATTTCCTGTAAGAATCAATAGTGTGTACACTTAAAATTAAAATCTCTGCAATTTCTGAAGAGTTGTGTTCTTGGACAATTAATCTTAAAATATCTATTTCTCTGTCTGATAAGGAAGTTGTTGCTTCTGTTTCTTTCTCAGGGCGTATGCCTATTTTAACTTCTTTTCCAAACATTAAATTGAAAAGCTCTTTTTCTAAGTCTTTCGAGAGGTATTTGTTCCCGGCATTTACTTCTCTAATAGCCGTAATTATGTGTTCTCCAGCACTATTTTTAGATAAAAAACCACTTGCACCCATGGTAATTATTTCTTGCACAAATCTTACATCATCATAGCTAGATAGTACAATTACTTTTGGGGAATTTTCTTCTTTTTCAAGCTTCTTTAAAACATCAACACCTCCTATTACAGGCATATTAATGTCCAAAATTAAGATATCGGTGGTGTGTTTATCTAACCAATCTAAAACTTCCTTACCGGTTAAAGAATAATCAACAACTTCAATGTCGTCTTCGGTATTTATTACAGCGATGATCCCTTCTATTAAAATCTTATGATCATCGGCTATGTGAACTCGTATCTTGTGTTTCATTAGGACTTTACAAATATAAATTTACTTTTTGGTTCTCGCAATCCCCATTTATAGTGAAACTTTAAAACTACCATAAATGGGGTATTGGGTTTTATGGTGTTAAATTGGCAATTATGAGGGGGATACACAAAATTACTAAATTAGATTTAAAACCACAGAGGTTTGCTAAGTTTTATTGTGTAAGAATGTTTTTAAAGGGTTGATACTTACTGTTTTTCTTTGCATACTGTAATGGCTGTTTTTATCAATAGCTATCTGTAGTATTAGGAAATACTCATATTATAGTGAAGTCAATAGCTGCGATGCGAAGTCCTCTGGAAATGTTATTTTTATGAAATATTATTAGAGTTTGTTAAAAGAACTCTCTATCGAGATAAAGAGTGACCAAAAGATAATTTGTTTTACAACAAATTACAATAGTATTTTTTAATGAGAAAATGTGTAAATTCGCAGTCCAAGAATAGATAGCAGATGTTAGATAAAATAAGAATTGTAAAGCAACGTTTTGATGAAGTTTCAGATTTAATCATCCAGCCAGGGATTATTTCTGATCAAAAACGCTACGTACAATTAAGCAAAGAATATAAAGATTTAGGGGATGTGGTTCGCAAAGGAGATGAATACCTGAAATTGGTTAATAATATTGAAGAAGCCAAAGAAATTATTTCGGATGGAAGTGATGCGGAAATGACCGAATTGGCTAAAATAGAACTAGAAGAGGCCAATAAACGGATTCCTGAAATAGAGGAGGAAATTAAATTTTTATTAATTCCTAAAGATCCCGAGGATTCTAAAAATGCGGTTGTAGAGCTACGTGCCGGAACGGGGGGAGATGAGGCAAGTATTTTTGCAGGAGATTTATTTAGAATGTATTCTAAATATTGTGAAAGTAAAGGTTGGCGTGTTGATGTGGTAGATTTTAGTGAAGGAACCAATGGTGGGTTTAAGGAAATTCAATTTGAAGTTACAGGTAATGACGTTTATGGAACCTTAAAGTTTGAGGCAGGCGTTCATCGTGTGCAACGTGTTCCGCAAACAGAAACTCAGGGGCGTGTTCATACTTCAGCGGCTACGTGTATGGTGTTTCCAGAAGCGGAAGAATTTGATGTAGAAATTAACCCAAAAGAGGTGCGTATTGATTTTTTCTGTTCTTCAGGGCCGGGTGGTCAATCGGTAAATACAACCTATTCGGCTGTTCGTTTAACCCACCTTCCAACGGGGTTAGTGGCGCAATGTCAGGACCAAAAATCTCAACATAAAAATAAGGAGAAAGCTTTTAAAGTATTGCGTTCTCGTTTGTATGATATGGAGTTGGCGAAGAAAAACGCAGAAGATGCTGCAAAACGTGGGTCTATGGTTTCGTCGGGAGATCGAAGTGCTAAGATTAGAACCTATAATTATTCGCAAGGACGGGTTACTGATCACAGAATTGGACTATCATTATATGATTTGTCAAATATTGTAAATGGAGATATTCAAAGGATTATTGATGAGTTAATGCTAGCAGAAAATATTGTGAAATTAAAAGAAATAGGAGAGGCTATCTGATAAATAGTGATTTGTAAAAAATAAAAAAGCGATTAAAACGGTAGGGATTTGTTTTAATTGCTTTTTGAATTTATAATATGCATGTGAAATTTAATCAATAAAATTGCAATATTTTGTAGCACATAACAATTGATAAATTAGACTTCTAAAAAAAAAAGCGATTAAAACAGTAGGGTTCGTTGAATCGCTTTTTTATTTCAATAGAATACTCTTAAAATTATACAAATAGAAGTATGATACTTTGTAATACATGACAAAAATACCACCATCTTTTGTTTTGTGCAATACCCATTTATAGTGAAATTTAATTTTCACTATAAATAGTGTACGCTATTTTTGCGTTCCAAAGAGGTGAATTTCTGTAAATTTCTTACCTATTGTAATCGAATTGGTTCCATTTACTTTTAAGTTGTTTAACTTAATTGTTACATTGTCTATCTGAATATTTGTAATGGTAAAAGGTAAGTTATGAAAAACAATTTTGAAATTTTTATAATTGGCGCTAAAGGTCCCTTCTTTATGTTGTTGTAGAATAAATTCAGATTTTTTCCCTGTTACTTTAAAAGTTCGCAAACTATATCTCCCTTTTTTATAATCATAGCCATCATGGGCATCGTCATATAAGGACGAGTGCTCTCTTCCTTCTTTATAATAGACGTCTAGAGTAATTTCATCAAATTTTTTCTCGCCAACATATTGTTGTACAGGATATTTTGGAATCACAGCGCCTTCTTTTATAAAGATTGGCATCGAATCGATATCTGCATTTACCCACATTTCTTTTCCTCCTTCAACCACTTCATCTGACCAAAAATTGTACCAGTTCCCTCGAGGGATATACATTCTTCTTCCTTTTGCATTTGGCTCTAAAATAGGGCAAACTAAGATTTGTTCACCAAAAACAAATTCATCACTTCTATAATGAGTTGCAGCATCTTCTTGGTCATATAAAACCAGTGATTTTAAAATAGGGGTTCCATGTGTAATATATTGCCAAAAAGCTGTATACAAATAGGGTAATAATTGATATCTAATTTCTATGAATTTACGAACGATATCTGTAATTTCATCCCCAAAAACCCAAGGTTCCTGATCTCCATGATCTCCAGAAGAGTGGACTCTGCAAAAGGCATGAAAAATTCCTAACTGAATCCAACGAGCAAACAACTCTCCTTGGGGCTGTTCCGCAAATCCGCCAATATCACTTCCTGCGAAAGAGAAGCCAGACATTGCCATTCTTTGTGCTTGCACGTTAGCGATCCATAAATGCTCCCAAGTAGCTACATTGTCTCCCATCCATGTAGACGTATAACGTTGTGTACCAGAATAGGCGGCTCTTGTAATTACAAAAGGACGCTTTGGATACGCATATTTTTTTAATCCGTGATAGGTGGCACGAGCCATTTGCATTCCATACACATTGTGTGCCTTTCTATGACTGCATGGATTTCCATCATAATCATGCCGAACATCATCTGGAAACGATTTGTTGGGTACATCCATTACGGCAGGTTCGTTCATATCATTCCAAACCCCTTTTACACCAATATTTTCAATTAATTCTTTGAATAACCCAGACCACCATTCTCTTACTTCGGGTTTTGTATAATCTGGAAAATAACATTCTCCTGGCCAAACTTTCCCTTTCATATAAGGACCGTCCGCTCGTTTACAAAAGTAGTCTTTGTCTAAGGCTTCTTTAAAAACACTGTATTCTGGATCTATTTTGATTCCTGGATCTATAATAACAACTGTTTTAAAGCCATTATCTTCTAGTTCTTTTACCATTCTTTTTGGATCGGGAAAATAGTTTTTGTTCCAAGTAAAACAGCGAAAATCATCCATATAATCAATGTCTAAATAAATAGCATCACAAGGAATTTTTAACTCTCTAAATTTATTAGTTACTTCCTTTACATTACTCTCTGGATAATAACTCCATTTGCATTGATGAAACCCAAGTGCCCATAAGGGAGGAAGATGATGAGGTTTTCCTGTTAAATCTGTATAGTTTGCAACCACCTCTTGCATATCGGGGCCGTAGATGAAATAATAATTCATCTCTCCACCTTGTGCCCAAAAACTAGTTACATTTCTTCTTTCGTGCGCAAAATCAAAATGTGTTTTAAAGGTATTGTCAAAAAAAATGCCGTAGGCTTTATTGTCTTGAACGGCAGTATAAAAGGGAATTGCTTTGTATATAGGATCGGTGTCTTTACCAAAAGCATATGAATCTGTTACCCAATTTTCAAATCTTTTGCCTTTCATATTTGCTGCGACCGGTTTGTCACCTAAACCGTAATAACTTTCAGATTTCTGACAAATCTTACTCATTTTTACAATATCACCGCCAAACTCATAACTTTCCTCCCAATGAAAACCAATTTCATCTTGATTAATTAATTTTAAATCAACAGCATCATACAAACTTACTTGTAAACTTTTCTTTTCGAGCTTACAGATTAATTTAGAGGTGCTAATCGTATAATGAGTGGCATCTTCTGTAACGTCTAAAAAATTATAGCCCCTGCTTGCGTGCTTGGTAATCCCATAAGAGAAATCTTTTTCAAATTTCCCTGTAGTGGAGTATCTAAATCGTAGGACACTATCTCTAAACACTGTAATCTGTAAAATAACATTATTTAGTGTGGTAAAGTAGAGGGTGTCTAGGTCCTTTTTATAACTTAGTATCTCTTTCGGAAATAGGTTTCCTTTTTGTTCTAATTCTGTATTTACAATCATGTATAAGTGCGGTTATCACCTCGTAAAAAAACGATATTTTTTACATATAATAACGATTTTAATTAGAATGTTTTTGTAAATCAAAAAGGTTTATAGATATCGGATTTTAAGAGGTTTAAAAGGTCATATTATTATATTATTGTGATTTTTTCATTAAAGAATTGTCTATTTATTAATTTTTTTATTGATTTTTTATATACCAATAATATTAGTGCCTTCTTAAAGGGGTAAAAATAAAATAATCGTTCGTTTATCACCTAGATATTATTGGTTCCATGAAAAATAGTTTCAAAAACACTTTGCTATTTTTTATATTTTAGCGCAATCATAGATAGAGGAGGGAGGTCTAAATCAATTGAATTATCTCTATTGTTCCATGTAGTTTTTTTAGAAGCTAATTTTTTATTTGCATACTCTCCTGTTCCGTTAAACAGTTTAGAATCGCTATTAAAAACTTCTTGTAAGACTCCTGATTTTGGTAAGCCAACACGATAGCTTTTTCTTGGAATGGGAGTGAAATTGCAGACAATAATCAACGTATCTTCTTCATTTTCTCCTTTTCTTAGATAAGAAAGTACCGAGTTTTCGTGATCTCCATGATCAATCCATTCAAAACCTTCTGAAGAAAATTGTTTTTGATATAATGCCGGCGCTGTTTTGTAGAACGTATTGAGGGCTTTGACTAGTTCTTGCGCACCCTTGTGAACGTCATACTGCAATAAATGCCAATCTAAACTTTGGTTAAAATTCCATTCAGATGTTTGACCAAATTCACCTCCTTGAAAGATTAATTTAGTTCCTGGGTGTGTAAACATAAAGCTATATAACAAACGTAAATTAGCAAAACGTTGCCATTCATCTCCTGGCATTTTATCTAAAAGCGCTTTTTTACCATACACCACTTCGTCATGAGAAAGGGGTAACATAAAGTTCTCTGTAAAAGAGTAGTTTAAACCGAATGTTAATTCGTTTTGATGATGCTTTCTGTAAATAGGTTCCTTGGCAAAATATGCTAATGTATCGTGCATCCAGCCCATCATCCATTTCATTCCAAAACCTAGTCCACCAATATAAACGGGTCTAGAAACCATTGGAAAAGAAGTAGATTCCTCCGCAATGGTTTGCACATCAGGAAAGTTTTCATAGACCGCAGTATTCATTTCTTTTATAAAAGCAACGGCATCTAGATTCTCTCTTCCGCCAAATTCGTTAGGCTCCCATTCGCCATCTTTTCTAGAATAATCTAGAAACAGCATAGAAGCAACTGCATCTACTCGTAAGCCGTCTGCATGAAATTGGTCGAGCCAAAAAAGGGCATTACTTATTAAAAAAGATTTGATTTCATTTCGGCCATAATTAAAAATCAAACTCTTCCAATCTTGATGATATCCTTTTCTTCTATCTGGATGTTCATATAAATGTGATCCATCAAAATAACCAAGTCCATGATCGTCTGAAGGGAAATGTGAAGGCACCCAATCTAAAATTACACCAATACCATTTTCGTGAAACTTGTCTACCAATAATTTAAATTCATCGGGGGTTCCAAAGCGAGAAGTAGGAGCGAAGTATCCTGTTAATTGATACCCCCAACTTGGATCGTAAGGGTATTCCATAATGGGCATAAATTCTACATGTGTAAAATTCATTTCTTTTACATAGCTCACCAATTCTTCAGACAACTGTTTATAAGTGAGGAATTTATTGTTTTTTAGTTCCTTTTTCCAAGAACCTAAATGCACTTCATACACCGAATAGGGCGCATCTAGCGCATTATTTTTCTTTCGGTTTTTCATCCATTTTTTATCTTGCCAATGGTAATCATCTTCCCAAACAACCGATGCTGTTTTCGGTGGATGTTCGCAACGACGCGCAAAAGGATCTGCTTTTTCTGTTTTTATACCACTGTGGGAGCTTTGAACTTTGTATTTATAAATAGTTCCTTTACCTACATTTGGAATAAACCCTTCCCAAATACCACTTCCATCCCAGCGAACATTTAAATGATGTTCTCCCTCAATCCAAAAATTAAAATCACCAATAACAGAAACCATTTTGGCAGTGGGAGCCCAAACAGCAAAATAGGTGCCTTCCTGACCATCTAAGGTGCAAATATGTGAGCCAAACTTTTCGTACAGTCTATAGTGCTTTCCTGCTTTAAAAAGATCGATATCAAAATCTGTAAAAAGACTGTATGTTTTTGTTTGTGCCATAGTTGTATTAGTTAAAAATGGGTGAAATGTTTGTTAATGAAATTCGCGTTTATCGCGGTCTTTGATTACGTGGTGGTTTAATTTCTAAATTGTTTATTATTAAAGGTTTACTCAGTTTATTTGATCGTTAAAAGGAGAAGTGTTATTTATTAATTTTGAAAATATGAAAGGGCAAGCTTGGATGCAATTCTATATAATTCCATTCGTCATACCAGTTATAACTATTTCCAGTAACCAAATCCTCTACACTTACTTTTTGACCTTGGGAAATCTGAAGTTCTTTTAAAGGAAGTTGAAGGCTTCCACTTTGCATATAATAATTATCTAAACTAATAATGGTGAGCGTTTCGTTACTCTTATCATCATTCCATTTGTAAAAGGCAATAAGGTGTTCGTTTCCAATTTCGCAAAACTTAATATTATTGGTTTGTTGATAAGATTCATGCTCTTTTCTAATCTGATTAATTTTTGTAATTAATCGTGTTATGATGTTCTCTTGGAACCAGTTGTAATGGCGCGTTTGAAACTTTTCAGACATATAATATTCTTCTTTCCCTGGAATAGCCTCATGAATCATTTGCTCAAAGACAGGACCATAAATTCCAATATTTGAACTTAACGTTGCGGCCAATGCGTAACGTTGTAAATATTTAGACTCGTTGGCTCCCTGTAAATGATACGGATTAATATCTGGCGTATTGGGCCAAAAATTTGGTCGCATATACTCTCGCTGTTCTGTTTGGGTTAGATCGGTCATATACTCGATGAGTTCATGTTTCGAATTTCTCCAAGTAAAATAGGTATAAGATTGTGTATATCCTTGTTTGCCTAATTGTTGCATTACTTTCGGTGTGGTAAAAGCTTCTGCTAAGAATAGAACGTCTGGGTGTTTTTTCTTTACTTCGGTCAGGATCCAGTTCCAAAAATAATAGGGCTTGGTATGTGGGTTATCTACTCTAAAAATATGAATCCCACAGTCTATCCAATAGAATAGAATCTCTAAAGAGGCGGCCCAAAGGTTTTTATAATCCTTGGTTTCCCAGTAAATAGGTAAAATGTCTTGATATTTTTTGGGCGGATTTTCTGCATATTGCACCGTTCCGTCTGGACGCCATTTAAACCAGTCTGGATGCTCTTTAACCCAAGGGTGATCTGGGGCAACTTGCAAGGCAAAGTCCATGGCAATCTCAATATCGATATCTTTTGCTTTTTGAATGAGGTTTTTAAAATCTTCAATATTTCCTAACTGGGGATGAATGGAGGTATGTCCACCAAATTGAGAGCCGATTCCCCAAGTAGAGCCCACATCGCCACTTTTTGCTTCTGTCGTATTGTTTTTGCCTTTCCTGTTTACTTCTCCAATGGGGTGAATTGGCGGAAAATATAAGGTATCAAACCCCATTTCTGCAATTCTAGGAAGTAAGCGTTCGCAATCTTTAAAGGTTCCATGAGCTCCTTCATTTTCAGATGCAGATCGAGGGAAAAACTCATACCAAGTACTAAATCTGGCTTTTTTTCTGTCTACATAAACGGGGAACTCTTTGGTTTCGTTAACTAATATTTTTTGTGGATACTTTGTGAATAGACTCTTTAACTTCTCGCTATTTGCTGCTTCAATGGCTTCTGCGTAATGCGCTGGAGCTTGAAAAAGCCAAGCCAAATGATGTAAGTACTCTTTTTCCTCTATAGTTGTCTGATTAAGCAGCGGTGTAAGGAGTTCGATACCTTCTAGGAGTTCTGATTTTACGGGTTGATTTGCCGCTATTTTTTTGCCAATGCCATATTGCCAATTTAGGGAATAATCTACCCATCCTTGTAATTTGTAGCTGTAAAAACCTTGTTTTAAAACTTGAAAACTGGCATTCCATTGATCATTATTAAAATGGTACATTCTGGTTTCATTCCAAGAAGATTCACTTTCTTGTTTAAACAAAAGACTTGCTTGAATTACATCATGGCCATCTACGAGAACATCTGCGGTAACGTTTACGGTTTCATCGATTACTCGTTTAATAAAAACATCACCGCAATTAATCTGTGGTAAAACGCGTTCAATAACAATTCTACATTGGTTCTGCATTCTTTAGGTTCGTTTTCTAGTTTGAATTTTATAAAAGTAGTGCATTTAAAAGCAACCTAGAAATAAGAATGTCTAATCTTTTCAAAAAAGATAAATTACATCGTTTTCGTATAAAAAATTGTTAAAAAGAAGCGTTAATTTAAAACTTTCCGCCAAGGGGGGCACTGAAAAGTTACTTTTGTTTGTTGATTTCATCTTGTAATTGACGTCTTAATTGTTGTTCTTTAACTAATGTTTTTTTTCTAAACTCTTCGTATTCTTGTTCAACATATTCATGACTTTCCTGGGCTTCTTTTGTGAGAATATGACTGTTTTTAAATTTGAAAAAATAGTACGTACCAGTAATGATTAAAATCGAAATCAGATTCCAAAGGATTAAATTATACGCTATTTTGCTAAATGTGATACCAAGGAAGGAGATACTATCCTCCTTTTGTATCGAATCTTTCAAGGTGTTTTTTGTTTGGGTTATGCTCGTTTGCAGCTCCTTTATGCGATTATTCTGAGAGAGGATCTGATTTTCCTTTTCAGCGATGGTTTTTTTTGCCCTGGCGATAGAGTCTAAAATAGCCGTTTTAAAAGTTAATAAACCTTCTTTACTAATTACTTTATACCCTTTGTAATTTGTAGAGGTGTTATACAGATAGTCAAACTGATTCTCTAATGTTTGTTTACTCGTGCTGTTATCTTGTGCAAAGCCTGTGATGGTAAGCAACAAAAAAAATACAGCCAATGAAAGAAATCTCATACTCAATTTTTTTTGATATAAAGTTAATAAAAAAACCCAAACGAAATCGTTTGGGTTTAAATATAAGCAAGTATTATTATTTATTTTACTTTTTCTACAACTGCCTTAAAAGCTCCTGGGTTGTTTACCGCTAAATCTGCTAATACCTTACGGTTTAACTCGATATTTTGCGCTTTAACTTTTCCCATAAACTGAGAGTAAGACATTCCGTGTAATCTAGCTGCTGCGTTAATACGCATAATCCATAAAGAACGGAAATTTCTTTTATTATTTTTACGGTCTCTATAAGCATATAACATTGCTTTTTCAACGGCATTTTTTGCTACTGTATAAACGTTTTTTCTACGTCCAAAGTACCCTTTTGCAGCTTTTAAGATTTTTTTTCTTCTTTTTCTTGAGGCTACTGAATTTACTGATCTTGGCATAATTTCAATGATTTTTGTAGTAGGCGATTAATTCAATAATACTTTTTGTTTGCCTAACTCCATGGTTAAATATAAATTTCCCTTTAATTAACTTATTTTAAAGTTAATTGTTGTTTGATGTTTGATACATCCGACTTATGCACTAAAGTAGCATGAGTCAATTTTAGCTTACGTTTTTTAGACTTCTTTGTTAAGATGTGACTTTTAAACGCGTGCTTTCTTTTAATTTTTCCAGAACCAGTTAACTTAAATCGTTTTTTGGCGCTAGATTTGGTTTTCATTTTAGGCATCTCTCCTTTGTTTTTAATCTTGCTTATAAGATTGTTTATTTTACTTTTTTGGGAGCGATAAACATAATCATACGTTTACCTTCTAATTTTGGTAATTGCTCCACCTTACCGTATTCTTCTAGTTCTTGGGCCAATTTTAATAATAAGATTTGTCCTTGTTCTTTAAAGATTATTGAACGTCCTTTAAAGAAAACAAATGCTTTTAATTTTGCGCCTTCTTGCAAGAATTTTAAAGCGTGCTTCTTTTTAAATTCATAATCATGTTCATCAGTTTGTGGTCCAAAGCGAATTTCTTTAATAATTACCTTTGTTGCTTTCGATTTTAAAACCTTTTCACGCTTCTTCTGCTCATATAGGTATTTCTTATAATCAATAATCTTACAAACAGGTGGTTTGGCTTTTGGTGAAATCTCAACCAAATCCAATTCCAGTTCTACTGATAATTCCTTTGCTTTTTCTAACGGATAAACGCCTACTTCAACGTTATCACCTACAAGACGAACCTCTTCAACATATTTAATCTTATCATTAATTCTGTGTTGATCTTCTTTGATTACTCTTAATGGTCTTCTCGACCTGCTTCTTCTAATTGCTATGACGTCTAAATTTAAATTAAACTAATTATTTTTTTTTGGCTGTGCAAATATATAAATTTTTAAAATTGAATTTGCGTTTTTTGTACTTCTTCTTTTATGAATATAATAAATTCTTCTATTGTGAAAGTTCCAAGGTCTCCTTCACCGTGTCTCCTTACGGAAACCGTACCGTTTTCTTCTTCTTTTTCACCTAGAATAATCATAAACGGAACTTTACTTACTTCTGCATCGCGTATTTTTCTCCCAGTTTTTTCATTTCTATGATCTACTAGGGTGCGAATTTCGGAATTTTCTAGTAATTTTAATACTTTTTCTGAATATTCTTCATGTTTCTCACTAATAGGTAACAAGATAACTTGCTCTGGCGTGAGCCATAGTGGGAAATTTCCTCCCGTATGTTCTAATAAAACAGCGATAAAGCGTTCCATAGAACCAAATGGGGCTCTGTGAATCATTACCGGTCTATGTAGTTGATTGTCTGCTCCTTTATAGGTTAAATCAAAACGCTCTGGTAAATTATAATCAACTTGAATAGTTCCAAGTTGCCAACTTCTACCTAGGGCGTCTTTTACCATAAAGTCTAATTTTGGGCCATAAAAGGCTGCTTCCCCTTTTTCGATCACAAAATCTAAGCCTTTATCTGTGGCAGCATTGATAATGGCTTGTTCTGCCATTTCCCAGGTCTTAACGTCACCTATATATTTATCTGGGTTTTCTGGATCTCTCACAGAAACTTGTGCGGTAAAGTTTTCAAATCCTAAAGAGCCAAAAACGTATAAGACCAAATCAATTACATCTTTAAATTCTTGATCCAATTGTGCTGGCGTACAGAAAATATGTGCATCATCTTGTGTAAATCCTCTTACTCGAGTAAGACCATGTAATTCACCACTTTGTTCATAGCGATATACGGTACCAAATTCTGCAAAACGTTTGGGTAGGTCTTTATAGGAGTAGGGTTTGAAATTATATACTTCACAGTGATGCGGACAGTTCATGGGTTTTAATAAAAACTCTTCATCCATTTTGGGCGTTTTTATTACCTGGAAACTATCGGCCCCGTATTTTTCGTAATGTCCAGAAGTGATATACAATTCTTTCTGTCCAATATGAGGTGTCATCACCATTTCGTAGCCCGCCTTCTTTTGGGCCTTCTTTAAGAAATCTTCCAAACGACCACGTAAAGCAGCTCCTTTTGGAAGCCAAAGAGGTAATCCTGCCCCCACTTTTTGAGAGAAGGTAAAAAGCTCAAGCTCTTTTCCTAATTTTCTGTGATCGCGTTTTTTTGCTTCTTCTAAAAGCTCTAAATATTCGGTTAACATTTTTTGTTTTGGAAAAGTAATTCCGTAAACCCGAGTTAACTGATTGTTTTTTTCATCACCACGCCAATAAGCGCCGGCAACATTCATAATTTTTACCGCTTTAATAATACCTGTATTTGGAATATGTCCGCCACGACATAAATCGGTAAAGTCACTATGGTCACAAAAAGTAATATCTCCGTCCGTTAAATTCTCAATCAATTCAACCTTATAGGGATTGTTTTCTTCTTTATAATGAGCCAAAGCTGCGTCTTTAGAAACCGAACGCATTTTGAATTCATGTTTTCCACGGGCAAACTCTAAGAATTTAGCTTCAATTTGCTTAAAGTCTTTATCGGAAATGGTTTCATCTTCTAAATCTACATCATAATAGAACCCATTATCAATTGCGGGGCCAATGGTTAATTTTGCATTTGGATAAAAATGTAAAATTGATTGGGCTAAAACGTGGGCAGAGGAATGCCAGAAAGTTTTCTTTCCTTGATCATCAGTAAACGTATATAGTATTAAAGAGCCATCGGCGGCTAATGGAGTGGTAGTTTCAACGGTCATGCCATTAAAATTTGCAGATATCACGTTTCTTGCAAACCCTTCACTAATGCTTTTTGCAACATCCATCGGAGTACTATTTTCTGTAAACTCCTTAATACTTCCGTCAGGTAAAGTAATTTTAATCATTAAGATCTATAATTTTAAAGATGCAAAGATATAAGTATCTATACAATTATGACTCATAAAATTTAAAATCAACATACTTGAATATTCATTTTTTTATTTAACTTAGTTAGAAGCATACAACTATCTAATTCTAATTTTAAAAAAAAACTATGAAACATTTTTACATTACATTGAAGCTCTTTCTTTTTCTTATGATCACTTACAACTTAAGCGCACAAGTTGATCCTTTCGAGTTTGCAAACAACTGTTATAAAGTGTATTATAAACAAGGGAGTGCAGATCAGGAATTTAAAATTAGTACAAGGTCTTCAATCTACAATTTTAAACCATCAGCACTCGGGGAGTACATGTTGTACAATAACTCAAAAGTAAATCTTTTAAAAGTAGGTTTATCACTTGGTTTTACTGGCGATTTTGAAGGGGCTGGAGAAAAAAATATTTGGATTATCACAGCCTCAGGTAGTAACAATTATTTTTTGATTAAAAACAAATCGAATAATAAATATCTTAAGCAAAAAAAATACAGACGTACTTATATGCCTAATCAATTCGAGTATACGTCATCGAAATCTGGTGCCACTCTTTTTAAGGCCCAAAGAATTGGATCTTGCAGTAAATTTCCGGAAGCTGAATTAAATGTAACAGGAAAAGTTTATACGAATCCTGATGCAACCGCAGATGTTTGGGGAATGGCAAATATACATACACATAGCGCTAGCGAATTTATGGGAGGGGGTTATGTGAACCACGGAGCTATGTTTTCACCTTATGGTTTGCCTTCGGCATTAAAATCGTGTGCATCAAAACATGGCAATGAGGGAGAATTTGATCTTTTACAGATTGCTGAAGTTGGTGCCAATGGCACTCTAGCTCACAATCCAAAAGGATATCCAAATTTTACAGATTGGCCAGCGGCGAAAAAAGTAACACATCAAACAGAATACTACCAATGGTTAAATCGGGCAAGACTTGGCGGACTAAGGCTGCTTACTATTGCATCAGCCGAAAATACGGTTCTTGGAAGAGTGTCAAATGCGCTCGCGGGAGTTGCTAGAAAAGAGATGCCAGAATTACAAAAACCGGTCCCATATCGTGAAATTTTATCTGGATCAGAAAGTCACGAAAAAATGATGGCATTTGTAAAGGAGATGCAAGACTATATTGATGCCCAGGAAGGGGGGCCTGGGCAAGGATGGTTTAGAATTGTAAAATCACATGAGCAAGCTCGAATTGAAATAAATAAAGGAAATTTAGCCATCGTTTTAGGGGTTGAGATTCCCGATTTATTTGATTGTATCGATGGGGCTAAAAAAAATGTTAGATGCACCAGGCCTTACATCGCTGCCAAATTGGATAAATACCAAAGGGATGGCGTAAGCGTGATTTGGCCAATTCATCATTGGGATAATGATTTTGGAGGATCTAAACAGACTAGCTTATTTACAGAGCTCCCTAATATTCTATTTAATGGGAATGAATTTGAATGGGAATTGGACGGCCGTGGTATGTCCCCAACCGTACACGAAGATATGTTTATAGATGAGGATTTTGAGGAGTTTATAGAGGAGCAGTTTGTTGGCTTAGAGCTAACTCCCGCTATGATTGCTGGGGCAGACATTGTTACTAACGCCTTGATTTCAGTAATTAAAAAGGGCAGGTATCAAAAACCGAAATTACCAGGTTATGAAGAAGGTGTAACAAAATACGTTAACAAAAAAGGCCTTACGCGTACAGGTGTAATACTCATTGAAGAATTAATGAAAAGAGGAATGATGATAGATTTAGCCCATTGTAGTAATCGTACTCAAGACAGCATTAAAGCGATCCTGAAAAAATATGCATATCCAGTACTATATACGCATACTCAATCTTTTGGAGATAACTATGTTTCTGTTTATAAAGATGGAGGAATATTATCACCTACATTAAACAAAACCAATATAGAGGGCCTTATGAATGTAGTTGGAAATGCTGTTAAGTTTAGAAGTGAAAAGGACTTAAGGTTTGTTGGTTTGCCTTTAACATCAGATGCATTTGGAACGATAGGAACATTTCCTGCTAGATCTAATACAGGAGTTAATGCAGGATTAGCTCCTTTAACATATCCGTTTTACGGCTATGGTAAAAATGATGGCATTGTGTTTGACAAACAGAAAACAGGTAATAGAATT
>Ga0307488_10000266_pt1 | contig 41689 bp, 28 predicted proteins | sample SB02metaG_FD_202248 | JGI IMG/M metagenome (GOLD analysis project Ga0307488, IMG submission 202248) | Sea-ice brine microbial communities from Beaufort Sea near Barrow, Alaska, United States - SB 0.2 | ecosystem: Environmental > Aquatic > Marine > Coastal | place: USA: Alaska | collected... | reverse complement strand
TAAGCGATCAGTTCCACCCCACTTGCCTTAGCTTGCCTTAACAATCTACCATATTCAGGGTCAATGGCATCAGCAGGTCCTACACTCGCAATGGTACTGTGCTGGACGCAAAACACCAATACCGCCCGATGGCCTAAAGCACTCATCGCCATCAGCTCTTGCAAATGTTTCTGGCCTCTTAAAGTTTTAGCGTCCGGGAAAATTCCTTCCCCGTCGCCGACACAAAGGCTTACATTTTTCACCTCGACATAACAACTAGTGGTTGGCGATCGATCTGGATACTCAACAAGAAAATCTATTCGACTGTTTTGCTCTCCATATTTAACTTCACTGCGAATCGACGAATAACCACTTAATTCACTAATAGTCCCGCTGACTAAGGCCTCTTTTACTAGATGGTTTGATAAACTTGTATTTATCCCGATCAGCGGCCCATTCACTGCTTGAACCAATTCCCACGTGTTAGGGTATTTCCTTTTTAGGTTTTCTGAAGTGGAATACCAAACGCTACTGCCAGGTTCTTGGCAATTGGTCATAGCACCGGTATTTGGACAATGAATGGTAATGCGCTTGCCCTTACTGGTCTCGATGTCTGCTAGAAATCGCTTGTATCGCTTAATTAATACCCCACGCTCAAGACCTCCTTTAAGATTCACAGTATCGCACCCCTCCTCGCGGCAATATCCTAGCTACCAAGATACCTCCTAATCCGCTCTATCCCCAGCTTCAGATCTTTCATGGAGGTAGTAAAAGCGATGCGAACAAAGCTTTTGCTTCTGTAATGACCAAAGTCAGTCCCAGGAGTTATAGCCACCTGCTGGGTTTCTAAAAGCTCTTTACAAAAAAGCTCTGAATCATCGGAGAATTTGGATATATCCGCGTAGATATAAAGCGCGCCCTGAATCGAACTTGGCACGACAAAACCAAGACCGTCCAATGCATCTGCCAGATAATCTCGACGCTCACGAAACGCCGTTCGGCGCTGTTCAAAAATAGCCTTAGATTTGTCTTCAAAAACAGCAAGAGCTGCATATTGCGCTATCGATGAGGCAGAGATGTATAAGTTTTGGGCAAGCTTAGTTGCTGTTTCTACATATTCTGGAGGAACTACAATCCAACCTAGTCGCCAACCAGTCATCCCGAAGTATTTAGAAAAGCTATTTACAACGAAGGCAGATTGGTCAACCTCCAGCACACTTGGCATATCATCGACATAGTGCAACCCATGATAGATTTCATCTACCAAAAGGTGTAAATCTTTTGATCTGGCCCACTGCGCAGCTTCGCGCAAACCTTCTCTCGATATGATTGTTCCCGTAGGATTACTAGGAGATGCCAACCAAAGACCACAAGTGTTGTCTCTATAATGCGCCTCGAAATCTTGCAAGTTCGGTTGAAAGTTTTGCTCAACATCTACCGGCATAAGCTGTGGCTCAGCGGCCATTAAATGGATGAAATTTCGAACGCAGGGGTAAGCCGGGTCTGATATCAACACTCCATCTCCCTGCCCCACTAACATGTTGGCTAGCAAGGTTAGCCCCCCACTGGCACCTGGTGTGATCAAAATCCGACGGTAATCAACTTCCACCCCGTATTGATTCTGGTAGTGTTCAGCTAAAGCCTGACGTAACTCAATAATGCCGGTGGCCGCAGTGTACTGTGTAAACCCGCGATCTAAAGACGCTTTGGCCGCTTCTATAATCGGTTCAGCAGAACTAAAGTCAGGCTCTCCGACTTCCATATGAATGACCTTATGACCTTGATGCTCTAATTCACGGGCACGCTGCATGACTGACATCACTTTAAATGCGCTGACGTGTTCGATAGTAGGGGAAAGTTTATTCATAGTTGATTGATCAAAAGAACAGTTAAGGTGAGTAACAGATGCTAAGACACTCTACGATACACTATAGTTGAGCTGATTTTGTTAAAGCTAGGCCTTATTCAAAAGACTGGCGATAATCGTAATTTTTATAGCATCCCTCTAAAGAATCTGGTAGCTTACCCGCGTTTCTGAAAATCAGCCTATTTCTAAGCTAGATTCCTCAGATTACCCCACTTTTTTAGCCCGCCTTTTTTAAAGGTGTAACTTACAGAAATGCGCAGCCCGGCAATACTAACTTCTAATAAAGTTAGAGACTTAAAAAACCGAGCTCCGTTTTATTGAGGCATTAGAGATCATGTCTACGACGAGTAGCGCTCAATCTCAACCAGTTTTAAAGAATTTCGTTCCGTATAAGCCTAAGAAAGGCGAAGAATATATGAACGAGGAACAGCGAGAGCATTTCAAGAAGATATTGCTGGACTGGCGTGAGCAGTTAATGCAAGAAGTCGATCGGACTGTGCATCACATGCAAGACGATGCGGCAAATTATCCCGACCCTGCTGATCGCGCAACCCAAGAAGAAGAGTTCAGCTTAGAGCTACGTACTCGAGATAGAGAACGAAAGTTGATTAAAAAAATCGACAGCACCATCGAATTAATAGTCCAAGACGACTATGGATTTTGTGACTCTTGCGGCATTGAAATTGGTATACGCCGACTCGAGGCGCGCCCTACAGCTAATAAGTGCATCGACTGCAAGACCTTAGACGAAATCAAAGAAAAGCAGCTAGGAAGCTAGCTGCTGTTTTTTTGTCATTTCATCGATCAGCGAAAGTAGCTGGCATATGATATTCACCAAATCTAAATCGGGCTTACCAAACCTCCCTAGTAGTGATGGCAGCGATCATCTCTACATAGGCAGGTTTGCTCCTTCCCCTACTGGGCCTTTGCATTTTGGCTCGCTGGTTGCCGCATTAGCCAGTTATCTAGACGCGAAATCTAAAACGGGCACATGGTTAGTCCGTATTGAAGATTTGGACCCGCCTCGAGAATCTGCTGGGGCCGCTGAAATCATTCTTGAGCAACTACAAACGTTAGGTTTTGTTTGGGACGGAGAAATTCTCTATCAAAGCTCCCGCTTGGAAGCCTATGAAACTGCGCTGCAGCAGCTGAATACACGGGGGCTTTGCTTTTGCTGCAACTGCACTCGGCCTAGAATACAAGCTCTTGGCACTATTTACGACGGCCACTGCAGAGCTAATAAAAACATCCTTGAGCGCTCAGAGCAGCACGCTATTCGAATTCAAACTGCCAACCAGATCATACGCTTTGGCGACCTCATACAAGGCAAGCATCACCAAAATATCGAACTCGACGTTGGTGATTTTGTAATTAAGCGAAAAGACAATTTATTCGCATACCAACTCGCAGTTGTCGTAGACGATGCCTTTCAAAACGTAACGGATGTGGTCCGCGGCTTTGACCTTATTGACTCCACTGCTAGGCAAATCTATCTGCAGCAGCAGCTTTTTGTGCCTACACCCCGCTACGCGCACTTTCCTGTTGCTACGAATACGGCTGGAGAAAAGCTCAGCAAACAACAACATGCAAGTGGAATCAATGTTTCGCGCAGCAGTGAGTGTTTGCTGCAGGCAATGAAATTCCTCGGTTTGAACGTTGACCCCGAGTTAACTGGCGAACCACCAAAAGTTTTGATGAATTGGGCTATTCCTCAATGGGATATACAGAACGTCCCTAAGTTAGCTACTATCAGTGGCAATTGGATTTAAACGCGAATTTAAAATGTATATTCCACGCCCATTACTTGCACTGTTAGTTATTGTTTATTTATTGTTTCTACTAAGCGTCGATTGGATTAATCAAGCGGACGGCTCATGGTGGCGACCATATTTGTTCGGGTTCTTAGTGGTCGTTTTTGCAAGCTGGGCCCATAGAGAGCAAGAATCAGATGAATTATGAGCTTTCTACTCTCCTTATCTTGGGAAGTTGCTACCTAAGCCTTCTGTTTGGCATAGCCTATGTCACCGATAAAGGCTGGATCCCCGAAAGCATAGTCCACCATCCTATTATCTATGTACTGTCGCTGGGGGTATTTGCCAGTGTCTGGGCTTATTACACATCTATCGGCAATGCTCTTAGAGACGGCTACGGATACTTAGCTCAGTCTATAGGCATCTCGCTAGCATTTCTTCTGTCACCCCTTGTACTAAAACCTTTACTCGAACTTACCCGCACCTATCAATTGAGTTCGCTCGCCGATTTGATGGCGTTTCGTTATCGATCGCCTTGGGCAGGCACAGCAACCACTTTAGTGATTCTAATAGGAGTCACTCCGCTAATCGCATTGCAAATTCAAGCAGTTGCCGACACCGCTCAAATAGTCACCACCCAAGCATCTGAAGGCGCTGTTGCTATTGGATTTTGTGTGCTCATCACTTTATTTGCTATTTTTTTTGGCACCTCACACCAAGGCGGGCGCTCTCGGCAAAATGGCCTGATGATGGCCATCGCATTCGAATCTTTCGTTAAACTAATTGCATTCTTAAGCGTGGGCTTGTTTGCAGTTTATGGTGGCTTCGATGGCTTTGCTGGAGTAGAAGAATGGCTCGCCACACAACCTGAGTTACTGACGAGTTTAAAAAATACAGACTATTTCAGTTCGTTTCACATTATGGTGCTGCTGTTCTTCACTGCATCTGTTGCCATGCCTCACATGTTCTATGTCACATTTAATGAAGTGACAGGACGGCGAGGATTATCTTTTGCAAGCTGGGCATTGCCCCTGTATTTTCTTCTTCTAAGCCTCCCAGTTCTACCAATTTTGTGGGCCGGAATAAAATCTGGAACCGATATTCAAGTTGAATACTACCCTGTTGTCATCGGCGCCCTTTACGACCAGCCGCTAATCACTTTGCTGGCCTACCTAGGGGGTCTGTCAGCCGCCAGCGGCCTTATTATTGTGTTGACCCTAGCACTCTCAAACATGTGCCTTAATCACATCGTCCTGCCGCTTTTTCAACCAAGCGCTAAGCATGACATTTATAAGTGGTTGCGCTGGCAACGTCGTACTTTGATCACAGCTTTAATTTGGTCTGGTTTTTTGTTTCATTACTTGCCAGGAGACAGAACCGGGCTGCAAGTTATAGGGACCGTTGCTTTTACCGCTGGGCTGCAGTTTTTGCCAGGAATCGTCGCTATTCTCTACTGGCCGCAGGGTAATCGAAAAGGCTTCCTCTCGGGTTTAATAGCAGGCGTACTCACCTGGTTCTTGCTACTGATGATGCCCGTCGCCACTGAATCTGGCTCTCTTTCACTAGTCTCTCTTCATTGGCGTGAAATAACAGCCTTATCGCTTATCATCAACACTGTGCTGTTTGTCGGCGTTTCTCTATTTAGCCATACCAGCGATGAAGAGCGTAGCTCTGCGGACATTTGCGCGCTCGACACAATCAAGCGGCTCCGGCGCAGCGGCTTGGTAGCCAAAACCACCGATGAATTTATTAAGAGTTTGAGCAAACCGCTAGGGAAGAAAACTGCAAATCGTGAAGTTCGCCAAGCCCTGAACGATCTTAATATCGAAAAGAGTGACAAAAGACCATACGCCATGCGTCTGCTTAGGGGGCGGATTGAGGCTAACCTTTCCGGCCTTCTAGGCCCGTCTATAGCGCGAGAAATAATCGATGGCTATCTGCCATATAGCAACGTCGCGCAGCACGGCAGTTCAGATCTAAATGTTATTGAACGTCGCATTGAATCCTATCGGAGTAACTTATCTGGCATGGCCATGGATTTGGACAACCTTCGTCGCTACCATCGACAGATATTGCTTGATCTACCATTAGGGGTTTGCGCTCTTAGCTATGACAATGAAATTGTGATGTGGAACCATAGCCTAGAACGACTCACCAGCATAAATAGCAGCGAAGTAGTGGGTTCCCAGCTGACCGATCTGGTGGAACCTTGGCGCTCCCTTCTACTGGGATTTCTTGATGAAGACGAAGCTCATTCTTTTAAACAAAAGTTTGAATTAAACGGCCATAAAAAAACGGTGGATTTACATAAAGCGAGTATCGAAGACTCCGGTGAGAGTGATGCAACCAGGGAAGGCGCTATCATCCTAATCGAAGATATTACAGAGACGGAGATGCTCGAAGCCGGCCTAACTCACAGTGAACGGCTTGCCTCTATCGGCAGGCTTGCCGCTGGTGTTGCTCATGAAATCGGCAACCCGATAACTGGCATTGCTTGCTTGGCACAAATTATACGCGACGAATACCCATCCAGTGACCTCAATGGGCTCGCTGAACAAATAATCGAGCAAACCAATCGCACATCAAAAATTCTCCAATCGCTGGTTAACTTCGCCCATGCCGGCACCAGCCAACCACACCATAAAGACGAAGTATTCCTCATAAGCGACTGCATGACAGAAGCACAAACCCTCATTTCTATTGATAACAAGAATAAGGATTTTCACTTTGTATTGGAATGTCAGCCGGATGTCAGAATCATGGGGGATTCACAGCGACTTCTCCAAGTTTTGGTCAATCTAATAAACAATGCCAGAGATGCCAGTCAAAAAAATACAACCATTACACTCAATGCAGAGATCGATGAAGACAAAGTTAAGATTTCCATAACAGATGAAGGTTTTGGTATTCCCGCAAGCATTAGAGATAGGATCTTTGATCCATTTTTCACCACAAAAGAAGTGGGCGAAGGCACCGGACTAGGACTCTCTCTGGTCTTTAGAATTGTAGAAGATTTTAATGGGGATATTGATATAATCAGCCCCATCGACAAAGTTAAAGGTAGCGGGACTAAGGTTATCCTCCGGTTTCCCTGTTATCATGTAGGCAACTAGCGAAATCCCCTGACAAGCGGGCTTTAGGTTAAAAGAATCCAATAATCATATGACACGCATTAATCAAGTATTAGTAGTTGAAGACGAAGCTGTTATTAGAAGCTCTCTGCGGCGTATTCTCGAGCGAAACCAGTATCAGGTTAGTGAAGCTGGGTCGGTCAAAGAATCCATGGAGAATTTTGATATGGACACCTTTGATGTCATTATTAGTGACTTGAGGCTACCTGGCGCCCCAGGCACCGACCTCATTAAAGCAACTACCACCCCTGTGCTGATAATGACAAGCTACTCTAGCATCCGTTCTGCTATCGATTCGATGAAAATGGGCGCTGTTGACTACATAGCCAAGCCGTTTGAACACAATGAAATAATTGAGACTGTCGCAAAGATTATCCGCGAGCATGCCAAAACCGGCACCCCAAAACCCGCAAAATTGGGCGAAAATGATATAGAGCCCCCGGTCCAAGGAATGATCGGCAACTGCCCGCAAATGATGGAGCTTTTTCGTCGGATTCGTAAAGTTGCATTAACTAACTCTACAGTACTCATTAACGGCGAGTCAGGCACCGGTAAAGAGCTTGTCGCATGCGCGATACACAACCTAAGTAGCCGGCATTCTCATGAAATGATCTCGGTCAATTGCGCCGCCATACCAGAAAATCTCATAGAATCTGAACTGTTTGGCCATGAAAAAGGCGCGTTTACTGGTGCAACAGCCACCAGAACGGGCTTAGTAGAGGCCGCTAACGGAAGTACTCTGTTCCTTGACGAAATAGGGGAGCTTCCTCTAGAAGCTCAAGCTAGACTCCTTCGAGTCCTGCAAGAAAACGAAATAAGAAAAGTCGGCTCGGTCCAATCAAAGAAAGTAGATGTTCGGCTAGTTGCGGCAACTCACCGCGACCTTAAGCAGCTTGTAGTAGACGGCTTGTTTCGGGAGGATCTTTACTACCGAATTAATGTGATGACCTTATTAATCCCGCCGCTTCGAGATCGGGGTAATGATATTCTGCAGTTAGCAGATGCCATATTGATACGAACCTGCAAACGGCTTAAGACAGCCGTACTTACTTTTTCAAGCAGTGCAAGCAAGGCCATCGCTGACTATGGCTGGCCGGGCAATGTCCGCGAGCTAGAAAACGCCATTGAACGCGCAGTGGTTCTAGCCGAGACCAGCGAAATAGGCGAGGAGCTACTTGCTATAGAAGCTGATCTAGTAAACACTCAGCGGGAAATTAATAACATAAGTCAATTTGTCGCACCAGTTCCCCCAGAGCCAATCGAAGAATTGTCTTTAGAAGACTACTTTCAACGCTTTGTTCTCGAGCATCAAGACTCTATGAATGAAACACAATTGGCCAAAAAGCTCGGGATCAGCCGTAAATGCCTTTGGGAACGCAGACAGCGATTTGGGATTCCCCGTAAAAAGAAGCAAGCAGTCTAGCGTTGACTCTTACTAAGCCGCTAAGCTAATCATTTTTCCGGCCCTGAGACTAAGTGGGGAAAACACTAAGCCAGACGATTACTCAAAGCTTCTCACACTCGCGAACACTTATCCTGCAGCGCCTAATTTGAATCTCTAAACTAAAACCTAATGGCACGAGTTAAAACTGTTACTTTTTCGTAATATTTGTTACCGCTACTCATCTACCCATTTATCAGGGGCTATTCGTAACAAAATCAGCAATAAAAAAGCATCCATTTTAGCCCACTCATTATAAGCCATTGTTTTTATTAGTGTTAATTAAACTGGCACGCTAAATGCTTTGTATATACAAACAATAAAAATAAATAATAATAATAAGCCCCAAAAATAAAAAAAATAGCATTACTGAGTTACACATATAAGGTTAGTGCGTTAATAATAAGAGGTCGGGTTTGTAGTCATAAAGGCTTTTTTAGTCAATACGATTCAATATAACCACCTAAAAACTAAGGTTGTCCGTATTGGGCTTCCCAAAAAAAATAATAATAAATAGATAAATAATAGCTATAAAAATAATAAGTGCTTTAAAAAGGGAGATATTTATATCTCCCTTTTTTATTATTTCACCGCCAAATTGATCAGAAATTGAACCGACACTTCCGCTAACTTCCTCAAATTCACCTCTTGCAGGGTTTTATTTTGTAAGTCTCCGTGTATCATGCTCTGGCTAATTCTTCTGCTGCGAGCCACCTTTGTATTGCTTGTTAAAATCAATAGCCACCCCCTCAATTGCCCTTTATCTTGGCAATACACAATCGTATTTCGGAAAAATTGTTGCGCGCGAAACCCATCGACACGATGAGGAAGGCCCGCACCCTCTTTTTAGGTCGCTCAGATTATGAATCACATAGATAACTCACCAGGGGTCGAAAGAGCTAAAATCATCAATCGAGAAGACCACAACATCTCTCGAAAGCTTATATCACCTAACGCGCTGAAGGTCCTATATAGACTGGGGGAAGGAAACTTTGACGGCTACCTGGTCGGCGGCTGCGTAAGAGACATAATGCTGGGGAAAAAGCCTAAAGATTTCGATGTGGCCACTAACGCAACTCCAGAGCAAGTCCGCTCGCTATTTAAAAATGCGAGAATTATTGGGCGCAGGTTCAAGATTGTGCATATTCGCTATGGCCGCGAGATTATCGAGGTAACTACATTCAGAGCCAACCACGATGCCTCGAATGAAATTGCAGACGGCGCTTCTCGGAGAAAAATCAAAGAATTAGATTCGGCACATTCTACTAGCGGGATGATTTTGAGAGACAATGTTTATGGCAACATAGACGAAGATGCTTTGCGCCGAGATTTCACGATTAACGCCCTTTATTACTCACTAGATCAATTTCGAGTGCTCGATTTTTGCGGCGGAATTGAAGATCTGAAATCCCATTCGATTAAAATGATTGGAGATCCGAAGGCAAGATACCACGAAGACCCCGTGCGCATGCTAAGGGCTATAAGGTTTGCGGCAAAGCTAGATTTTGATCTGGACACGCCTACCGCCGAGCCGATTGATAAGCTAGCTTACCTTCTTGAGTCCATCTCTTCTGCACGCCTGTTTGACGAAACCATCAAACTCCTAACCGGTGGCAATGCGGTAAAAACATTCGAGTTGTTACGACAAAGTCGGGTTGGGGATTACTTATTTGCCCCTACCATGAACTCGATTAACAAGGGCCCAGACAATTCCTCAAGACTTTTAGATTTGGCATTAGTTAATACAGATTCCAGACTTGCCTTGGGTAAGTCAGTTACCCCAGCATTTTTATTTGCCGCTCTATTATGGCCAGTTCTCCAGAATCGCTTAGCACCAGCTTCTCCTAATGGCGACATCGATTATCAGCGCCATCAAAATGCCGCAAACGACGTTATATTAGAGCAGCTGCCCTTCACTGCCGTTCCAAAGCGATTTACGATTGCAGCTAAAGAAATTTGGGAACTACAGCTACGCCTCGCACGCCGGAACAAGCGAAGTATAGAAAGCTCTTTCGCTCACCCGAGATTTAGGGCCGCATATGACTTTCTCCTCCTACGCGAAGAAAGTGGCGAGGACCTTGGTGGACTTGGCCAATGGTGGACAGACTTCCAATTAGCAGACAAAGAGCAGCGCGGCGAACTCGTTTTGTCCGCTGCTAAAACGCCTAAACGAGCGCGCCGCAAACCAAGCCGAGGTAAGGGAGAAGCGGGATGAATCCGTTATCCAAATTCTCTAAAACTCTACCGCGTTTCATTGCTGTCGAGGGTCCTATTGGTGTCGGCAAGACAAGTCTGGCAAAACGACTTGGTGACACCTTTAACTACGATTTATTACTGGAAAAAGCTGAAGAGAACCCTTTTCTTGAGCGGTTCTACCAAAATCCAAAGCAGCATGCTTTATCGACACAGCTTTTTTTCCTTTTTCAACGCTCTCAGCAAATCCAAGAACTGAGACAAGACGACCTCTTCGAGCCAGTGCGGGTAGCGGACTTCTTAATTGATAAAGACCAACTGTTCGCCCAGCAAAACTTAGACACCGATGAGTATGAGCTTTATCTTAATGTTTTCGATCATCTAACTATTGATGCTCCAAAACCTGACCTAGTGATATACCTGCAAGCCCCTACGGAGGTTCTGCTAAACCGAATTCAAAGACGAGCAATAGCATCAGAGCAGCTGATTGAACTGGAGTATCTGGAAAATTTAAACCAAGCTTACACTGAGTTTTTTCACTACTACAATCAATCTCCACTGCTAATTGTTAATAGTGCTGAGATCGACTTAGTTCGTAATGAAGATGATTACAATCAGCTGGTCGACTACATCACCTCTGCACCGAATGGCACTCAATATTTCAACCCTCGCCCGTCGCTGTTATAGTCCGGAATTCGAAAGCTTTTTAGATACCAAGCCTAGCCCTTGAAATTGAATTATTGAAGAGCACACCTTATGAGCGCCCAATCCAAAGCTAGAAATGTCACTTTGACCACATTGCAAAAGATAAAAGAAAATGGTGAAAAATTTGCCTGTCTTACTGCTTACGACGCCGGTTTTTCTTCTATTCTTGGTGAGCAAGGTGTCGAAGTTATTCTTGTCGGCGATTCATTGGGCATGGTCTTGCAAGGTCATGACAGCACCCTTCCGGTGACAATGGAAGATATTATCTATCACATGCAATGCGTCAAGCGCGGTAATAAGGGCGCCCTCTTGATGGCCGACATGCCATTCATGAGCTACTCATCTGAAACCCAAACCCTTGAAAATGCAGCATCGTTAATGCGAGCGGGCGCGCATATTATTAAACTTGAGGGCGGCGCATGGATAGCCAACACCACTAAATTATTAGCTGAACGGGGTATTCCAGTGTGCGCGCACATGGGGCTAACCCCGCAATCAGTTAACCGAATAGGTGGTTTTCACGTTCAAGGCCGTGACACAGAACAGGCCCAAGCGATAATCGAAGAAGCTCACCTTCTACAAGATGCCGGAGCCAATCTACTTTTATTGGAATGCGTACCTAGGTCACTGGCCAAAGAACTCACTAACTCGGTCGACATTCCGGTTATCGGCATAGGGGCTGGGCCAGATACTACCGGCCAAATCATGGTGCTCCATGACGTACTAGGGATCTCACCTATCTCACCAAAATTTGTTAAAAACTTTTTAATTGAGTCCACCAACGGCATCCCCGGAGCAATACACGCATATGCCCAGGCCGTTAAAAGTGGCTCATTCCCTGCCGAAGAGCATTGCTTTCATTAAGCAAAAAAACAACGCTAGGAAAAATTAATAGCAGTATGAAAATAGTTAATTCTAAAGCAGAGCTCCAAGCATTACTGTCCAATGCAAAAGGCCACAAAAGCATCGGCCTAACTCCCACCATGGGCAACCTCCACTCCGGCCATCTAAAGCTAGTTGATGCAGCGGTCGAAGAATGTGACGTAGTTGTTTGCTCTATCTTTGTAAACCCAACTCAATTCGGCCCTGACGAAGATCTTGCGAATTACCCCAGAACTCTCGAAGCAGACAAACAAAAACTCAATAGCGCTAATTGTGACATCCTTTTTCTGCCTACCGTCGCTGAGATGTACAGTGACGACCTTAATGGCGAAACTACAATTCATGTACCGGGCGTTAGCGCAAACTACTGTGGTCAATCTCGGCCCGGGCACTTTGATGGAGTTGCGACTATTGTCTGTAAATTACTCAATATAGTGCAGCCCACAGTAAGTTACTTTGGCTTAAAAGATTATCAGCAGTTTCTGGTGATCAATAAGTTGGTCGACGACCTACGCTTACCAGTCAAGGTGGTGGGCATAGAAACAGAAAGAGAATCTAGCGGTCTTGCAAAGAGCTCACGTAATAACTACCTGGACAGCAATCAAAAAGATCTAGCCGCCGGACTCTATTCCACCCTGCAATGGGCTGCTGGTCAGATACAAATACCACTGTGTAATTTCATTGCTATAGAGGAAAGCGCTACGAATCGCCTAAACCAGCTGGGACTGACCGTTGACTACTTCTCGATCTGTCATTCCAACAGCCTTCGTCCCGCCTCTCAAAAAGACAGCGAACTTACCATCTTAGCCGCAGTGTTCTTAGGAAAAACCAGATTAATCGATAATATTCACGTACGCTTGTGAACATCACAGCTGCGACAGCTAAAGCATCTATTTAGCCGGCTGAATCGACTGGCGCGGCCAGCCTGTTTACAGTACAGTCTTCAGTAAATAGAGTACCAACATCACGCTAAATCAACCACCCAACCGTTTTTGTTCAATGCTCGTCTACGCACGTGGTGGCGCCTCATGCTAAGCATTCATAAAGGTTAGGAGAAAATCAACAATGTCAAAAGACAAAGTGTACCCAGTGGACCCTGCCAGCGCCAAAAGAAGCCATCTCAACCCTGCCACGTTTGATAAGTTATATAAGTGGTCTATAGAGTCGCCGGAGGAGTTTTGGGCAGAACAAGCCACCGAGCTACTTCACTGGCACCAGCCTTGGCAAACAGTAGTGGACAGCGACTTTAGCAAAGCCAGCGCCCGCTGGTTCACTGGAGGCAAGCTTAACGTAGCCTTTAACTGCATAGACAGACACCTTGAGAAACGCGCAGACCAAACAGCCATTATCTGGGAAGGTGATGAGCCTATCGATGACAAAAGTATAAGCTATCAGGAACTCTATACTCAGGTAGGTAAACTTTCAAATGCTTTGAAATCAAGAGGCGTCAAGAAAGGCGATCGAGTGTGTATCTATATGCCGATGATTCCTGAAGCCGCCTATGCGATGCTCGCCTGTGCTCGAATAGGGGCTGTCCACTCCGTAGTATTCGGCGGATTCTCACCAGAATCGCTGAAAGACAGAATCCTAGATTCGGATTGTCAAACAATTATCACCGCAGACGAAGGTGTTCGGGGCGGCCGCACCGTACCCCTCAAATCAAATGTAGACAAGGCGCTAGAGGACTGCGCTGATGTTCACTCAGTGTTTGTTGTCAGAAGAACCCATGGAGAGATTCTATGGAATGACGATAGAGACGTGTGTTATCACAAGCTGACTGAGGCCGCAGCGATTGAATGCGAACCTGAGCTGATGGATGCTGAGGATCCACTCTTTATTCTTTATACGTCAGGCTCCACTGGCAAACCTAAAGGAGTCATGCATACAACAGCAGGCTACTTATTAGGTGCAAGTATTACTCACAAATATGTATTTGATTATCACGATGGCGACGTGTTTTGGTGCACCGCCGATGTCGGCTGGGTTACCGGGCATTCGTATATTGTCTACGGCCCACTTGCTAATGGCGCAATCACATTAATGTTTGAAGGAGTTCCTACTTACCCTAACGCATCTCGCTTCTGGGATGTTATTGACAAACACAAGGTCAATATTTTTTATACCGCACCAACCGCCATCAGAGCACTAATGGCCAGCGGAGACGAACCCGTGAAAAAAACCTCGAGAGCGTCTCTGCGATTACTAGGCTCCGTTGGCGAACCCATAAACCCGGAGGCTTGGGAATGGTATTATCATGTCGTTGGTGATGCTCGCTGCCCAATAGTCGACACCTGGTGGCAGACCGAAACTGGTTCAATTATGATCTCTCCATTGCCCGGTGTAACCGATCTGAAACCAGGTTCAGCCGCCACTCCTTTTTTTGGTGTTAAACCGGCGCTTTTGGATGCCGATGGGAATGAACTAGTGGGTGCCGCGACAGGTAATTTAGTGATAAGTCAAAGTTGGCCAAGCCAAATTAGAACTGTCTATGGGGACCATCAGAGATGCCTCGACACTTACTTCAAACCCTATCCTGGATATTACTTCACCGGCGATAGCGCTCGCCGAGATGATGACAACTACTACTGGGTAACCGGGCGTGTTGATGATGTTATTAATGTCTCAGGGCACCGACTAGGCACAGCTGAAATAGAGAGCGCCTTGGTATTACACCCGAACGTTGCCGAGGCGGCGGTTGTCGGCTATCCCCATGAAATAAAGGGCCAAGGTATTTATGCTTATGTCACATTAATGAACGGAATTGCAAACTCGCCGGAATTACAAATCGATTTAAAGCGCTTCGTGACTAAAGAGATTGGCGCTTTCGCAAAGCCTGAAGTCATTCAGTTTGCCCCCGGCCTGCCAAAAACTAGGTCGGGTAAAATAATGCGCCGCATCCTACGCAAAATAGCAGCGAACGAATTAGAAAACTTAGGAGACACTTCAACTCTGGCAGATCCCACAGTAGTCGAGCAATTAATTAGTAACAGAGCCAATCGTCAAGGTGAATAAGATATGTCTCGTCATACCGCGCTTATCCAATGGTCTAGCAACACAGATTCTTTTGTGGAGAATAAATACTCTCGCGCTCATAGCTGGACCTTCGACGGAGGAACGACTGTGGCCGCATCTTCGTCACCCACTATTGTACCTGAGCCGTGGTCCGATCCCGCAAACGTAGACCCTGAGGAAGCGTTTGTCGCATCGCTCTCTTCTTGCCATATGCTATGGTTTCTTTCTATCACTGGAAGCAAAGGTTTTATTGTAAATTCATACAAGGATAATGCAGAGGGAGTTATGACAAAAAATGGCTCAGGACAACTGGCAATTACTCAAGTTACTCTCAACCCAAAAGCGATATTTGACAGCGCCAGAAGCCCCAGCAAAATAGAGCTCGCCGATTTGCATAAAGCGGCACACGACAAGTGCTTTATTGCAAATTCAGTTAACTCGAATATCACAATCAATCCCTACTTCGACGAGTAATTAAATTCACTATGGCCCAGCGTTTCAAGTTCACACTGTCCCGAGAGGACTCACGCATTTTCCAGTTTGTTAATTTTTTTACAAGCCTATTCCCACTCACGGCACAAGGCTCTATCACTTTATTGATCACAGCTTCTGCTCTTAGCGTATTTGGCTATGGCTCGCTTGATTTAGTGGTTTTCGCGATAACCATTTGCGCACTCGCTATAGTCCTTTTTTGTCTTTTCTGCTCCATAATAACCGGCATCATCATCCAACGTAGAATTCAAAAGATACTGACTGATACCAGCAGCAACCTAAGCTCAATTAACATAGAAGCTGGCTACCCAAACGAAACTGGATTCTCGCTACCATCATTAGGTTTTTTCCCCTTAGTCAAACTAAGTTGGGAAATAGAAACTCCCGATGAAACCAAAACACAGCTGCGCTGGGAACGAGACGGAACAATAGTTGAAGAGATTATTCCCGCCAGACGATTTCTAACTCACTCTATAACTCGAGTTTTTTCCGTATCCGACGTCCTAGGCTTTAGCCATTACAACTGGCGACAAACGCAGTCAATCACAGCCAAAGCATTACCTAAAGTTGATGCGGCAAATAGAATACCTCTTCTACGCTCTCTTACAGCTGAGGATGGCATTCCTAACCCCTCAGGAAACCCGGAGGGCGATAGAATGGAGATTCGTCCCTATGCACCAGGCGATTCGGTGCGCGATATCATGTGGAAAGTTTATGCCAGAAACCGCCAGCTAAACGTACGTCTTCCTGAAAAGAGCGTTTTTCACAGCAAACGAACGGTAGCCTATCTCTTAAGCAGTGAATATGATGAAGCCGCCGCTGCCGCCGCCCGGGTCGCCATAGAATCTCACGCCTTCGGTGAGGATTGGGCATTCGCTGCAGATGGCACCGAGACTCCCTGCACAAATGTAGAATCTGCACTAAACGCTGTAGCCAAATCTAGATCCCTAGGCAAGCCGTATAACTATGGTCTAGATAACTTTCTGAGATTAGCCGTAGGCCAAAGCAAAGCTCACTGCATTGTATTCGCTGCCACGGAACCTGCGCCATGGAATGAGGCACTTAAGAATTCAATTGCACGCTTCCCCGGTCAGTTTTCGTTAGTATTGGCCACTGACGGCTTCAGAGATGAAGCTAAGAGTATATGGTGGCAGCGACTGTTATGGCGGGAAACTGAACCGGACAGGCTGCAAAAGTCATCAGGAAGTATGCAAGAATTGAGACATAGATTAATCGATCTAGGTCAATTGCTAGAATCTGCGGTAATTATTGATCGACGTAGCGGGCAAAGTTTTGATAAAAACCTACGACGGATATAGAAGGAACTACCAGTTTAACAATTTTTTAGATTAACTTGAGTAAAAGCATGAATAATGACACTCAATCCTTCGTTCAAGGTCTTGTCCCCAGCAGCTTACGGGCTCTGATCATAGGTTTTAGCTACTGGATAGTCAGCATTTCACTGACTGTATTAAGCGGATCTATGGCAGCCTTTGGGGGCTGCTTGGCCGCCTGTTTGCTCAGCGACATGTTTCTAACCCGAGAACCCATTAATCGGCTTAGAACGATATCGCTCCTGACTTTGTGCATTGGTATATTTTTCAGCGGTGTCTTGTTGGCGCAGCTTTTAGTCAATACTCCCGCCCTAGCCGCATTCTTCTCCCCCGTCGTCTCCTTCAACATCGCCGAAGCGGTGAAATGGTCTACTGCAGCCTTCGCCCTTTCTGCAGCATTAAGACTCCTGGCCTGGAGAACCTCGGTAGGGGCGGTCATTGAAATTCTATTTGTAGCTGGCGCATTTGTAGTCACCTTGGCTGCCCACCGCAATGGCATGATTCATAGGCCTTTTTTCATCGGAGATTTCGCACTAACTCGCGGCATTGACCCCTCCACCATTCTCCTCGCTTTCGGCTGCCTAGCCGTGGTGTCTCTTTCAGCGCTGCTGATAGTTGAGCAACATCATCGCCGATTGCCCTATCATTTTGCCATGCTAGGATTGCTTTGCTTTTCGTTAATTGGGTACGTCAGACTGTTTGGCCTTCCAACTCCGCAAATGACAGATGACCTTGGACTAACCGGCAGCGGGCAAATCGGCGGCGCAGGTCAGGACGAAAACCCATTTAGTGACAGTGAGAACACCGCCGATGACAAGCAAGCACCGGTCGCGGTTGTGGTTTTTAGAGATGACTATGAACCGGTTAATGGTTCTTATTATTTTCGAGAATCAGCCTATTCTCAGTTTAACGGAACCATGTTGGGTTTTCCAAACCGCGCCGACATGGACACTGATCTCATCAAAAACTTTTCCAGTGGTCGGATAGACACTCAGCAACTGCCCGACGCCCGAGACCAGAGGACCCCGGTAAGAACAACCATTGGCACTTTAGTCGCCCATCGCTCACCTTTTGGATTAAGCAGCCCCATTGCCTATGAAAGCACACCGAACCCAAACGATCTGCGTTTCAAGCGAACTTACGATGCCTATTCATTAGCACCACAATATGATTTCGACTTTTTACTAGGCCGAGAAACTGGACGCAGCGATTGGTCAGAAGATTTAATGCAGGAATACCTCGAGCTTCCTGACGACCCTCGGTATCTTCACCTTGCCACCGAGCTGACGTCAAATTTACGCCCTGAATTCACCAACGATCCCTATGCAAAAGCCTGGGCTATAAAAACCTATCTAGACGAAAATGGAATTTACAGCCTTAAAAATGACCATGCCTATGAGACTGATCCAGCGGCCTCATTTCTATTTGGCGATCTAACCGGCTACTGCATGCATTTTTCTTTCGCTGCAACTTATCTTTACCGAAGTTTAGGCATCCCCGCACGCGTAGGCATTGGCTATTCAGTTCCTGCCACGAACCGCGGAGGTGGATCGTCACTTCTAATTCAAGCTATTAATGGCCATGCATGGCCAGAGATATACTTCAAAGATATAGGCTGGGTTATTGTTGACCCAGCACCACAGCAAACTCTCGTCGATATGACTACAGATCCGCAGAATGAACTTCAGCAATTATTAGGTGACATGCTTCGCGATGAAGCATCCTTTGATGACTATCTTGAGACGCGGCAAGATTCACTAATCGACTTTGATGCCGTGCTAAACACGCTTTATAGCTTGCTGGCGATCATGCTGTTGAGTTCATATCTAGTGAAAACTTACCGGCAGTGGGCACCGTCTTACAGCAAGCAACAAAATCAGCATCGCCTCATCTACAGAGCCGCTCTGGACCTGCTCTCAGCAGTAGGCATTCACCGAAACTACGGAGAGAGTCGTGAGCAATTTGCCATACGGGCGAGTTCTGCCAGCCCCAGCATGCAAATACTCACAGCCAAACACCTTGAGATTGCGCTAGGAAGCACTGAGGCGGAAAACCTTAGCAAACAACAATGGCAGCACCTTAAGTCTGCGATTGCTTCAGAGTTGCGCCAAAGCGTATCAGCCGGACGCCGGACTTGGGCGCTTCTTAACCCGCTAACCTGGCTTTGGTCAAAGTAACAACGCCTCAGTATTTTTTTAGAGCTAGAAAAAACGGACATAAAAATGAGCACAGATTCCCTGACAGAAACCCCTTCAAATGAACCCGTACAAGATGAGGTTGGCGATAAGAGCGAAATCAGTTTATTAGGGCGGGCTACCCAAACACTGCATAGGCTGTCCAGTGCGGTTAAAGCCCAAGTTTTGGGCCGAGACGATGTTATTGAGATGGCAATTATCGCCTTAATTGCGGATGGACATGTTTTATTGGAAGATTTCCCAGGCTCTGGAAAAACAACACTAGCTAAAGCACTAGGCGAAGCTATTGTTATTGAGTCAAGCGATAAAGAAAGCCCGATTGCCGCTTTTCGAAGAATTCAATTTACCCCAGATCTTCTGCCATCAGATGTAACTGGTGTTCCAATATTCGACAGCAATAGTAATGCCTTTCACTTTCGCCGCGGCCCTCTTTTTGCTCATGTGGTTCTTGCCGACGAAATAAACCGAACCTCGCCAAAGGTTCAGTCTGCAATGCTTGAAGCGATGGGGGAAAAACAAGTGACTGTCGATAACGTGACTTACCCTCTTGATGATTTGTTTTTTGTCATAGCTACACAGAATCCCTTAGATTTGGTCGGCACCTACCCCCTACCTACGCCTCAACTTGACAGATTTTTGTTTAAGCTAACTATGGACCACATTGATCGCGATGCTGAGCTGGAAGTTTTAAACACGCTAAAACAACGCAAACAAGATAGCAATAAAATCACCATCAGCCGTCACGATGTTTTAGAGGCTCGCAAGATCATAGAAGAGTCAGTTTATGTTAGCGACGCAGTAAAAACCGCGCTGGTCGACACATCCAGAAACCTGCGTACTGACGAGCGTGTTCTACAAGGAAATTCAACCCGTAGCATCGTACTTATGTTGCCTGCTCTGCAGGTAAGCGCGGCATTGCGAGGACGCAGCTTCGTTAGTGCTGAAGATATCGAGCTGCTGTTACCCAAAGTTCTAGGACACCGCATTGAGTTGGCACCTGGGGTTTCTGACATGAACAAAATTTTGCAAGACAATATGCAAGAACCAATGGAACAACTTGCCCGAGGCACCTTGGGATAATGTTTCAAAAATCGATTTGCTTATGGGGTTATAAAAAAATAGGACTCACATTGCTCGGCACTGCCTTGCTTTACAGCGGCCAGTTAACGCTTGGGCAAGATTCGTCGACGGATTTAAGCAGTATTGCCATCCCAAGAATCCCACAGGCACTGTGCTTTGGTATGACTGATATAAGCGAGCGTCGCGCACTGGAGATATGCGATGCGCTAAGTTTGCAACAAACTGTAAAAGCGCGGGAATTAGCGCAGCAATGGATTCAAGAAAAACCTGACTTAGCAGCGGCGCAGTTCGCCTTTAGTGAGATACTTTTTACGATAGAAGGCAATATGCCTCGGGCCCTTTACCATTTAAACAAAGCAGAAGAATTGACTGGATTTTCCTCACTGGCTGAAGCCCTAAGTTCTAGCGACTATCAATGGCACTATCTTACTCTTAGCCAACTGTCTTACGTGCATCAATTAATGGGAGATCAACTTAAGTCACTTGCCTATTTAGAGCTCATTAACGAAGTATATGGCCAAGACGTAGAGTCTTTTAAAGGCTGGCCTCTTATAAAACTCAAAGACTTTGACGGAGCTAGGGCAAGCGCCAATAAGGTACTTGAGTCCGACGCAAGTGACCGCGCTAAAGCTAGAGCCTGGAACACGCTCTGCGCCGCAGACCTTGCAAGCCTCGCACCAATCGAATCGATGACCGCTTGCGAGCGCGCTATTAGCGACGATTCTAATGGGGGCAGTGATACCGTCTATTTAAGCAATGCCGCTGAAGTCTCATTAAGCTTACTGCGGATAGATGAGGCCGAGGCCTATCTAGATAAAGCCACCCGGTATCTCAACCCAGAGAGCGTCGCGGATCCTTGGATCTACAAACTTTACCTAACCATGAATCAAGGCCGCTTCGATGATGCAAGAACCGCGTTAGATCGAATGTTGGTTTGGCGGGAGCAACAGGAGCCAATTGTGAGCAAAATGAATAGAGCTGAGCATTTTCTGGTCAGTGCTAACTTCCTTCTATTGGCCGGATATTCGCAGGACGCTATCAAGTTAACTGCAACCGCCCTTAACCAGCCCGACCGCAACGGGTCTTATAGTGCCGATGATTCACAAAAAGATTCCTATGCAGCGTTAGTCAATATGATGGCGAATAGGACAGAGTATCAAGTACTTCTGGAGAATCGTGCCACTATGAATTGGGGAGAATCGTTCGACTCACGAATTACTGCATTTTCGTTACAATTAGATGCCTGGCGAGCTGAACGAAGAGCAGCGGCGCTGTTTGCTAACGCAGATGTTTTGCAGAACCGGCTCCGCCCTTATGCACCACTAGATGTGCATATACCTGAATGGGTAGAACCAGAAATTATAAGGCTCATCGGCACGGGCGTCATGTCAAATATATTAGATCAGGCCCTAAGCAATGGCGCTTTTCAATTAAACGAGGGGTATTACCACGCCTATCGAACAGAAATTAGCTCACTAGACAATGACACTCAAGCTACCTTAAGTGCAGGGCAGCAAGCTCTTGCGCTACTACCTCAACAAGAGGTGCTTTTGCGAGCAAGGGTCACAGCAAGAGTCGCCGAAGCTGCTTTTGATGTATCGAACATAGACAAAGCTGTCAAAATGTATGAAATTGCTTATCAGCAAGACCCGAGCATTTTGCGCAGATTAGAAACAAGCTTACCGGTAAATATTGTTGCAGATGAATCGTTATTTTCTGACCTGACAAAGTCCTTTTTAGTAAAGTCTCCTCGATTCAGAGAAGTAGAATCCGGCTTAATTCTAGAAATCAAATCTACCCCGCTCTTGTCTATTTGCTTGAAATCAAGATCAGGCAGTCCGCTATCATGTTACACTGCGCCCGCTTCAGAGAATCAAGACAACAGATGGGATGCTCAAAAAATGACTCGGCAATTTCATACACAGGCATTTGGCCTTGGCTATGACATAAGTAAAGCACAACGTTCGACCCTTTTAGGCTCAAGTGTAATCCTCAGTTCACAAAACGATTCAAATCTGCAGCTCAACCGTGAAACTATCTTGGAGCGTTAGAGTTCAATTGAAACCGATACAACCTAAATAAACTCACGACCTCCCAAACACCAACATATCCTGTGATTAGGATACGCTGCAGTAGAACTGGATTCTAAAGTGTCAAAACTAAACCATTTGTCAAAACCACTAATTATTCTTCTCGCAGCGGTATCGGCTCTCGGCCCCTCGTCGATGCAAATTCTTTTACCCGCTCTTCCGATTATTCGATCGACCTATACCGTTAGCAGTGAAGTAGCTCAGCTCACTCTTAGTCTTTCAATGCTCGCAATAGCTATAGGCACACTTTTTTTTGGACCCATGTCTGACAAATATGGCCGCCGCCCAATTATGCTGCTTGGACTGAGCATTACAATTGCTGGCTCAATTGCGTGTTGGCTGGCGAATTCAATTGAATGGCTGATTGTAGGAAGATTTATTCAAGCATTTGGCGGCGCTGTTGGCCTCGTCCTTGCCAGAGCTATCGTACGTGATGTTTATGGAGCTGATGAAGCAGCAAGAGTAATCGCAACTCTTGTCATGGTCATGGTGGTACTGCCGATGCTGTCTCCCGCACTAGGCGGAGAGCTCATTGCGAGATTCGGCTTTCATTCGGTGTTCGTCGTTACAGCCTTCATGTGCGTCTTAATTCTCGTCTTTCTCAGTTATCAATTACCCGAAACCCTAGAGGAACCGGTCGCCTTTGAAGGCGTGCGGGCAATGATGTTGACTTATTTTAGCCTGTTTAAGTCTAGGATTTTTTGCGGCTACGCATTTTGCGTAACCTTTGTATCAGTGGTATTTTTCAGCTTTATCTCCGCTGCGCCGGAGATAATGGTCTCGATACTTAAAAGGCCAGCAACCGAGTACGGATATTACTTTATTATCATTCCTGCCGGGTTTATGACAGGCAACTATGTCGCGCGGCACTTCAATAGATCTTTAGGACTAGACCGCTTAATTACCATAGGCGCCGGGATAGGCGTGACCGGTATTTGTCTTGCATTGCTGCTGCAGCTATTAGGATTTAGTCAACCCTTAGCTCTATTTTTACCAATAGCATTAGCGACATTCGGCAACGGCATTACATTGCCAAACGCACAAGCTGCGGCTATTAATGAGTTCCCAAAGCTTGCAGGCAGCGCTTCGGGGCTAACTGGGTTCCTACAGATGGCGTTCTCTGCGGTGGCCGCACAATTTGTAGCAGTTATTTACAACGGCACCGTATATCCACTCTTACTGCTTATGCTGAGCGCATCAGTGGCATCGCTTTTGTTTTTTCGATGGGGCTTGGCAAATAAAGATAAGAATCTAAATTAGACCGTTTTTAGGTTTTCGAGCTGATTTACAAATCCTTCTTCGTCGTAAAGGCAGCGTAAATCAAAAATTAACGCACCGTCATGAAGACGCCCTACCACTGGCTTAGGTAGCCGCCTAAATTGCAAACTTAGAGACGTAAGAAAGGCATCTTTGCCCGCTCTATCAGCAACTGGGCGGATAGCTATCGCCCGACTCTCTAATAAATCAAGCGGCAGTGCCCCACTACCAATTTGACTCTTACACTCCTCAACGCTGACTGCTGCTTGCCCTTCAAGAATTGATTCAAATAGAGGCAATACACGCTCGGCAAGTGCATTAATATCACTCAACGGTCTAGTCAGATCCTTAAGAATTGGCAAGCGCTTACTCAAACGCCGTGGATCTTTGTATAGATTGATCACCTCGACCAAACCAGCCAATGTCACCTTGTCAATTCGTAGGGCACGCTTAAGCGGGTTTCGCTTAATTTTCTCCACTAGCTCCCGTTTACCTACAATAATGCCTGCCTGAGGCCCTCCTAAGAGTTTGTCGCCGCTAAACATTACTAAATCGGCTCCGGCATCTAATGTATCTTTCACGGTAGGCTCATAAGGCAAACCATACTGCCGTAAATCTACCAAGGTGCCGCTACCCAAATCAGATACAAACGGTATCTTGGTTTGACGTGAAAGCTCACTTAATTCAGTCTCGCTGACAGACTTAGTAAAGCCGCGTATTTCATAGTTACTGGTATGCACCTTCATTATCAGGCCAGTGGATTCAGTGATCGCGTCCGAAAAATCCCGCAAATGTGTTCGGTTGGTGGTGCCCACTTCTTTTAAAATGCAGCTAGCGCTTTTCATTACATCCGGAATACGAAAGGCGCCGCCGATTTCGACGAGCTCGCCTCTTGAAATCAAGACCTCTTTTTGCAGAGCCAAACTATTCAGCACGATGACCACTGCTGCGGCATTGTTGTTCACTACCGTCGCAGCCTCAGCACCGGTCATCTCGCACAAGCATTTTTCTAAGTGGCTATCGCGGTCACCGCGCTTACCAGTTTCCAAATCAAATTCCAAATTAGTAGCCTGAGAAGCGGCAGCAGACATCGCCAATACGGCTTCTTTTGGCATCCTAGCCCTGCCTAGATTGGTATGTATAACTGTGCCTGTTAAATTAAAAACCGATACTAAGGTTGATGCGGATTCTTGATTGAGATCATCAGCAATTTTCACGCAAAGAGATTCGATGAAGCTCGGCGACTCTAGCTGTTCTATTACACTCAAATCGTTAGCAGCAATAGCATTTCTCATCTGGTCAATAGCCGCTCTTACTTTTAATTTAACAACATCGTGACCAAGAACTTCGATCACGTCCGCAAGGGATTTTTTTTGAAGTAGCTTATCAACAGAAGGCAGTAATTTGAATGCAGAGACTTGAGGGTTCATAGACGAAGGATGGACCATTTAGTAGGGAATAAAGAAGGTTATCAATCTACGTAAAATGTGAACGAATGGCAACTCAGATTATACAATCCAATGACGTTAGCCTTGCGTCATAAGGCCCGACCCATCTACACTCAATACATATCGACTACTAGTCATTCACCATAATTTTGAAATCAGAAATCCATGAGCGAATTACCTAACCTAATAATAGCGAATCAATTTCATTCGGAAACAGTTGCCAAGCTTGACGAAATTTACAACACCCATCATCTCTGGACTCTCAATCCACAGGAAAAACTAGCTCTCGTGCAAACTTTAAAGGGTAGCTGTTCCGCTGTAGCCAGCGCATCATGGACCTGTGACCCTGTAATCTATAACTTAGAGTCTCTGAAGTTTATTGGCTGCTTCGGGGTCGGCGTAGATGGCGTTGATTTCGATAAAGTGGCGAGCCTGAATGTGAGAGTAAGCAACACACCAGGCGTACTAAACAACGCGGTGGCGGATATAGCCATCGCACTCATTCTCGGTATTACGCGAAATATAATCAACGCAGATGCTTACGTGCGAAGTAAATCGTGGCAAAACAACGGACCTTTTGAATTTGGGCAAAGCTTACAAGGGAAGACCCTCGGCATTATCGGACTTGGGCGAATTGGCAAAGCTGTTGCCGAGCGCGCACTACCCTTGGGGCTTAAGATCGCTTATCACAATCGACACGAACAGAACGTCCCTTATAACTATATGAGCAGCATTAATGAATTAGCCAGCAACTCGGACATATTACTGTGCATGCTCCCAGGGGGAGCTGAAACTAAACATCTGATCAATGAAACCGTGTTACGGAAGTTAGGCCGTGGCGGCTATTTCATCAACGTGGGAAGAGGCTCTAGCGTCGACGAACTAGCCCTTGCTAGAGCGTTATCTGAAGGTCGGATTGCTGGCGCGGGGCTGGATGTATACGAAAATGAACCAAGGGTACCTGACGCCTTATTAGCTCAATCTAATCTAATACTACTGCCACACATTGGCAGCGCAACAGAACAAACCCGAATGGCAATGGGCCAATTAGTAATAGACAACCTAGATGCTTACTTTGCCAAAGAACCACTATTGACGGAATACCATTACCGATGATGCTACAAGAACAAATAGATTCTTTTTGCCCATACTGCGGTGAAGAAATTCAGTTGCTAATAGACTGTTCTATAAACCACCAAGAATACATAGAAGACTGCCAAGTTTGCTGTCGCCCTATCCTTATTTTGGCGGCAATTGACGAACACGGCTTACCTAGTGTCGAGCTAAAAGCCGAAGACGAATAAACCTCAACTCACTCTAGTAAATGGAAATAAATAAAATTGGCATCGTTGTCGTACATCATCTGAAAATTGTTTTCTATAAGCTCCGGATCATTTAAGTCTATCTCCACAAACAAATCTCGATATGAAGGACTTAGGGAGTTATAAACCACTTCCTGGACAATTAACACATGGAAATCTTCAAGCCCAAGGCCCTTCGCATGGCGCGTGAAAATTTTCCAAAGAATCGGCTGCTTCCTTAATTCTTCATATTTTGAAGCTTGAATTAGGGCCTCGCCGAACAAGTCATAGGAACGGATACCACCACTTTGGAAAGTACCCTGAACCGAGTTATAGGCAAGCCCCATCGCCCCCTTAATAGGTCTAGAATAATTAAATTTTTCAACCTCAACGTTAAAAGCTTCAAACATCAATAAAGCTGTCGACACAGCGCTGTCTGCCAGAGATCGGGAATCAACAGGAAGAAATGGGTAGCCGACAGCGCTAATGAAGCCGTCACCGGTTTCCTTTAAGCGAAACGCCTGTGAACGCAATGGATTATGTTCGTAGCCTTTCATACAAATTTGCAGGAAAGACTGAAACACACCCATAAAAAAGTCTTGTGTCTTCTCATGGCGAATATCACTGGATTTTTGAACATCAAACACGTTAATAATGCCCTTGCCTTCTTTCAAAGGCATAGTGTTCTCCAGTTGATCTCCCAACTTTATCCGTTCTAGCTGATGAGGATAAACAAGTTTAGAAAGCTGGTTGTATAAATGCTGGCGAGTATCTGCATCTGTAGACTTCAAATAGAATTGGGCTCTCATAGCATCGTAGAAAACCCAACCAATCATAGTCCCCATAAAAAAACCTTCCACGATCGGAAGTCGGTTATCTGCGTAAAAATCAACACTAATATAGTGCAATGTTAGCGCAGCAATTATAGCGAATAGAAAATTCCTCAGCAGAGTCATATAAAACGAAGTATGGAAAGCAAAAGCCGAAGAGAGGGATAATACAAATGCAATTTGGCCCTGTAGCACAAAAGTAACTTCTTCAAGCTGGGGTTCGGTGTTAGCTCCCTCAATAATAAAATAAACATTGAGACAAAAACCAGTTAAACCTGCCACACACAGCAAGTCAAGAATAAGAGGGCTATACTTTGTCACAGATGAAACTAACAGGCTCGCTATTGGATAAAAAACTATAATCCCTATCGGAATTGAATAAGTGAAGGCCGTATAATTAGCTAAAGGATTAGCCCTCAAAGTGCTTGCATCGTAAAAAGTGATAACTGAGGCTAAAATCAACAGGGCGGCAGCAGTTCTTCCCGGCCAACTTTCCAGCGCCGTCCCAGCTTCATCACGCAGTAGGTTCTTAAATTCTTTTGCATGATTTCTGCAATACTCTGCATAACTCTCACTTTTTCTGCGTTCAGCTACCATGTATTTTTAAAGCTCTCATACATCATCCGAGAAATGGCATCGGAAGAAAATTTTCTTACCACAAATTTCGTGTAAGGCGGGCGTTCAAGCGAAGAAGTCACACAATATCGCACAACAGTGAACAGCGCTAGCTCGACTTTTTTTAACATTCCGCCTATTAAATTACAGGCTATCTGGCAGGCAAGCGTCCAAAACTTCGCTAACCTTGCTGTTATTTCAAGAGTTCCAACCATAACAGCTTGTCGTTAGGATGACCCATTATCTGTCAGCGCCCAGCATTCACGAACATCCCAATACAGACAGACTGTGCTCTGGTTAAAAATCCTTCCATTCAGGGTGTGAAGTAATTGAAGGATCAATTAAAAATTAGAAATTCAAATGTTAATAGACTGAATCAGCACTTTATTATCCAAATTGTGAAATCAGCACTATTAAGTTCTCTAAGCTGTGATTTACACTGACCGCTCTGTCGCTAAAAAAGACAGCAAAGACTGATCAAGTGCCAGCGAACAAAATGTGGGTTAAAACTCTGTTTCGCAAAAAAAATATAAGCAAAATATAAAAGGTATAACACTATGAAAAAGCTAGAATTTAGAACAATTACTGATAAAAATGGCATCGAAAATGTACTTGATATAGTCGAAAGATATTCTGGGGTTAGACTGCCAACTGAATATGCAAACAGGAACAAAGTGGTAGGAGCTTTCTTACAAGATAAATTAGTAGCCACTTACATGGTAATTACTAAACCTAACTTTCGCAGTCTCATGTTTGTACCAAGTGATAACTGGAAAAAAATAAACCTATCCGTCACAGATGATTATGACATGATGGAGATAAATGGACTTTGGATAAGCCCCGCTTTAAAAACCCCTTTAATGCAGGGAAGAATATGGGCCCATTTAATTAAAGATATTTTTATCTCGAAGAAAAAATATGTATTATTAATGAGGGATAGCAGAAACAAAATTATGGAACGTTTTCTAAATATGGCCAATCCGACCACACTATATGATGGACCACCCATGCTGATGGCAGGCGCGACTAGCCATGATAGGATTCAAGTAAGCTTCACTACCAGATGGGGAATTATACTGAACTGCCACAAATACGTTGGCGAGATTCGCAACAGGATGAAAAGAGCTCGAGAATTCGAAAAATCTCGTTCTTTCTCAGCACTGGTTAATAATAATGGCGAAAATTTGGCCCAACCTATTTAACCTAACATCGCCCAACCTTTACCAGTAAAGATTGAATAAATATCTGGATAATAGTGTATACAAATTTTGCTGGTGTGATTATAAACTTTATAGTCACGCTGGTAGTTTGTGAAATAATAAACTTGGTCGCAGGGGTGTGATTTCTTTTAAGAAACCCTTTTTAGAATTTAATGAAAATCAATTGTAAAGACAAGAACGGTAAGGAATTGAAGCTATGAAACCATCACATGAAATCAAGGCACTCAACTCATTCGTAAATTATTATCTATTCTCAAAGCTACTATTAAGAGCGTATAAATCGACTGGCAACTTCTAACCTATATTTTGGGAAACAACATCCCAACGCTCTTTCTATAGGCCGAATATTGTGAAGATAACTCACTCGACATGATACCTTTTTCCTCTTCCTTAGCAGACAATAGGTAGACTCCAATTAAAATCAGGCACGAAATCCATAAAAATATTGAATTAAACAAAATAGTACTAGTGAGCCAAATCGCAATATACGACAAATAAAAAGGATGCCGAACGAAGCCAAAAGCACCGGTAGTGAAGATTTCCCCCTTACTGCTACCTGACGCAAAATCTAACTCGCCAGCGGAGCGAATTGCCCACCAAAATAAACTAAGAGAAAAAATGTAAATAGTCACCGCTATTGTTGTCTCAATGAGAGGGAGTGAATCGGCTGTCCACAGGAGGCCATAGGTAAAGATCAGCTGAACAAAAACAGCAGGATCATTGAAGTAACTTACCATTTTGGACTTTGCGTTGTTAATTTTGAAAAAACGAAACCGAGCCCAAATTAGACTACATAAAATGGCCGTGTACACCGAAGCGAGTAGGATCTGGTTGACACTCATAGTCGTTAGCTTCTATCTTTCCATTGAGTATAAACCCAACAACTTCGTTGTATTTACACTAGAGGATTAAGATCGTACCGAAGTATTCTGAACTCCACAATCACGGCTCCTTATATTTGCCAACTAATTGTGGCCAACAACACCCTTCTCTCTAATTTTTACTTACACAGCCGATTATTGCTGCTGTCAACTAAAGTCAAATCATCAAAACTAACTTTAGTTAACAAGCGATCACCAAAATATGGGCAGCAGTATGAAATTAAAACCATAAAAATCAGAATCTTAAAAGAATTAGCCGGTCAAATAGCTAAGCTATATTACATTCAGCTCAAGACTGGATTTAACAGCAATTGTGCATTATTCTGCCCTCCCCGAGCTGATCGCCTCAGGCGGGTGTTATCATAGGGTACGGGCGCAGGGCTTGTGGGTGAAACACCCCCGACTTTAGTGCCTAACTAGTTAACTAGCCAAATCTAAGCCAAACGGCCAGTGAGGCGAACAAAATTCCAAGTTATATCAAGGGCATAAGAACAGTTATGACAAGATCTTCAACAAGAAAGACCACTAACAATGCAAAGAAAAACACACCCTCAAAGCAATATGTTTATGCCTTCGGCAAAAAGACTGATGGCAACTCCACTATGCGAGAGCTTTTAGGAGGCAAAGGTGCCAATCTGGCTGAAATGGCATCAATTGGCTTACCAGTTCCTCCAGGCTTCACCGTGAGTACAGAAGTTTGTGGTTACTATTATGACAACGAGCGCAGCTACCCTTCTTCGTTGATGCGCAACGTTAAATCGGCCATTGTGGACATTGAGAATCAGTTAGGTAAGCAATTTGGCGGCAATAGTAACCCCCTTCTCGTCTCAGTCAGATCCGGTGCGCGAGATTCCATGCCGGGAATGATGGACACCATCCTTAATCTGGGGCTGAACGATAAAACAGTCTGTGGCCTTGCAGAAGTATCCGAGAATCCGCGGTTTGCTTGGGATTGCTATCGCCGTTTCATTCAGATGTATGGCGATGTGGTTATGGGTGTTCAAGCAAGGAATGACTCAGAAGAAGACCCATTCCACGAAGTTTTAGAGAAATTGAAATCCAGCCTTCGAATTGAACTTGATGCCGACCTGAATACGGATGACTTACAAGAACTAGTAAAGCGTTACAAGGCGTTAATTGCTAAGAGAACTAAAAGTGCATTCCCACAAGATGTCATGGAACAACTTTGGGGAGCAGTTGGTGCGGTATTTGGCTCATGGAAAAACGATCGTGCCATTCTCTATCGTCAACAGTACGGTATACCCGCCGAATGGGGTACCGCTGTAAACATTCAAGCGATGGTATTTGGCAATGCCGGAAATGACAGCGCCACCGGTGTCGCTTTTACTCGAGACCCAGCAAATGGCGAGAAAGTATTTTACGGAGAATACTTGATTAACGCCCAGGGAGAAGATGTCGTTGCAGGTGTCCGAACACCTAATGCGATTGCCAATCTAGAAAATGAAATGCCAAAAAGCTTTAAAGACCTCGAAAAAGTCCGCCACAGACTCGAGAAACACTTTAAAGACATGCAAGATTTTGAATTCACCATAGAAAAAGGCCGGCTTTTCATCCTGCAAACTCGAAATGGCAAGCGTACCGGTTTAGCCGCTGTGCGAATTGCTGTGGAAATGCAAAAAGAACGGCTCATGACCCAAGAAACTGCATTGCTCAAGATCCCTGCTGAATCTATCGATTCCCTCTTGGTTCCAGTTTTTGATCCAAAATCCCTCAAAGCCGCGAATAAAATAGGCCAAGGCCTGCCCGCTGGTCCAGGTGGAGCAACTGGTCGAATCGCTTTCACAGCAGCAACCGCTGAGATGGAAACTCGCAAAGGCAATAGAGTGGTTCTTTGTCGAACAGAAACATCTCCCGACGATCTAAAAGGCATGCTCCACTCGCAAGGCATCCTCACCTCTCGAGGCGGTGTTTCCTCCCATGCGGCACTAGTCGCTCGCCAGTTAGGTAAAGTCTGTGTCTGCGGCGCCGCTGACATCGTTATCAACTATGAGAAGGGCACCTTGACGGCTGGCAAAACCCTGCTCAAAGAGGGTGATTACATATCTATAGATGGTAGCACCGGAAATATTTATGCAGGCATGATCGAAAGCACCGACTCTGAGGTGAAGCGCGTATTAGAAGGCGGCATGAAGCCTGCCAATAGCTATACCTATGAGCTTTTTCAAACCGTTATGAAATGGTCCGATAAGCACCGTACAATGAATATCCGCACAAACGCTGACACCCCTGCTATGGCTGCACAAGCAGTGGCTTTTGGAGCAGAAGGGGTTGGGCTCTGTCGAACTGAACATATGTTCTTCGATGGGGACCGCATCGATTATATGCGGCAAATGATTTTAGCTGTAGATGAAGTCCAGCGACGCGCGGCACTGCGCAAATTACTGCCCTTCCAAAAGAAGGACTTTGTTGGCTTATTCAAAGCCATGAACGGGCGACCTGTAACCATACGACTACTTGATCCACCTTTACACGAATTCCTACCCCATGATGATGTAGTCAGACGTCAATTAGCAGAAAAACTGAATGTGCCGTTCGATTTTGTTATTGATCGCATCAAAGCACTGCATGAAGAAAACCCAATGTTAGGCTGCCGTGGCTGCCGCCTCGGCATCATTTATCCTGAAATCACTGAAATGCAAACCCGTGCAATTTTTGAAGCTGCAGCTCAGGTACTGAAAGGTAAAAAAGGCATCAAAGTCAAACCAGAAATCATGATTCCTCTGGTGGGATTCCGCGAAGAACTCGCTGATCAACTGCGAATCGTCCACAGGGTAGCAAAAGAAGTAATGGCCAGTCGCAAGGTCCGTATTAAGTATTTAGTCGGAACTATGATCGAGGTTCCCCGCGCGGCGATTACGGCTGATGAAATTGCAAAAGAGGCGGATTTCTTTAGCTTCGGTACCAATGACCTAACCCAGACCACCTTAGGCCTTAGTCGCGACGATATGGGCTCGTTCTACGATGAGTACCAGCGAAAGGAAATTTACAATCAAAACCCATTCGCCAGCCTTGATCAAACAGGGGTTGGTAAATTAATTGACTTGGCTGTCGATAAAGGACGCGGCGTCAAGCCCGACTTAAAGCTCGGCATCTGTGGCGAGCATGCTGGCGATCCTTCATCGATCGATTTTTGTCATCGTGCTGGTCTAAACTATGTAAGCTGTTCACCGCCTCGAGTCCCTATTGCGAGATTAGCGGCAGCTCAAGCAAAGCTTCGAAATAGCTAGTTAGTTGGGGCTATGAGCGGTGGCATAGGGCAATCAATTGTCGCTGCCACCGCTCGAAGCAGCTCGACTTCGACAGGAGCTATTTTTCCATCCGCAGTAATAACTGCCGCGCACGCTTTTAGAAGTGCTGGCTTTTTTAGCGGCCTTAATTTTACCAGTTCAAACAAAGCATCATTGAGCAATTCAAACCCAATAGTCCCTTTCGGAATCAGCTCAACCTTTAGCCCCAACTGTTTTCGACCCGCTGCAAAAGCTTGGCTTGGACTTAACTTATCTAATTCATTAGAGTAGCAAAGTATCGACAGTAGAATCGAGATTGGCTTCAGAACATCGCTCAACTCGGCCCGGCCACCCATAGACTGTTTAGTCCCCTCGAATACGGCATCAAGACTTTGAAAAACTGTTTTTTGGAGCGCCCACTCAAACAGATTCACTTTATTGTCCAGTGTGATGAGCTTTTCAAAGTTTGATTTAAACAGTTGATACTGATCCTTGGACAGCTGGCGCAAACTGGCAATGGCGATACTAGAGATAGGCAAACGCTCTACAGAATCCACAGGTTTTGCTTTTTCAACAAGCCGGAGAAGTTCGTGATAAACACCAACGTCGGAATACTCCTCTATTAATTTCAACTGTGCTTGCCGTGATTCATTTTGTGGATGCAATAGAAGGAAATACAGCGCCGCCCTAGCGCCAGAAGGCTCCCTTGCTGCATCCACTAATGGCCCTTCAGCTTCTTCAATTAACTGCGCAGCAAAAGCAATATGTCCCGCTTCAGGACTACCGATCTTACTAACCAAACGTTCTGCTGCAACCATTCCTCCCATCGAATTCAGCACCGCTGTCATTTTTTCCTGCTGAGTCAGCGGAGCTGATGCTTGGGGCGCCCCTGCTTGATTTTGAAAACCAGCATCTGTATTCGGCTGTTCTTGAGCAGCTTTTTTCAGCAAGCCAAAGCTGCCGTCCCAATTCGGTAGTATCGCTCCGATTCTCTTTTCCAGCGGCGGGTGCATCGCATACATACCGCTTAGAAAGCTCGGTGCGTTTTCCTCAAATAAGGTATGGCTAATTTCAGAGCTTGCCGGGTGCGTGAGGTAAGAGCGACCATTGTGCTGTGCTATCTGCATCAGCGCGCCGGCGATTCCTTCTGGGTTACGAGTAAACTGGACAGCTGATGCATCAGCCAGATACTCCCGCTGTCGACTAACTGCAGCCTTAATTAGATTCCCAAAAAACACGCCTATATAACCGATTACTATCAGACCTAGACCAATCGCTATCTGCACACCTTGGCCTTTTGATCGGGAGTTCCGAACTCGGCTTCGACTGTAAAGTAAACTCCTGCCGACTATTCCAAGAATCAGAATCCCATGCAGCACCCCAATCAACCGGATATTGATCCGCATATCACCGTGCAGTATATGACTGAATTCGTGAGCGATTACTCCTTGCAACTGTTCTCGACTCAGCGCGTTAACCGCCCCAATTGAGATGCCAATCACAGCGTCAGCTGGGGTATAGCCAGCGGCAAATGCATTGATGCCTTCCTCATCTAATAAGTAGACAGGCGGCACAGGTATGCCAGAGGCAATCGCCATCTCTTCCACTACGTTGAGGACTTGCTGCTCTTTCAGGTTTGCGCCTCCGCCAAGCAACAACTTACCATCCAGCATTTCAGCTATACGTGATCCTCCCCCAGACAGTGACTTGATTTTATAGAGACTGCCAAAAAAAACGACAGCTGCAACCGCCACACCAATAATCAGAAACTGATTCCAATCGAAGCGCATTTGCTGAGTTCCAGCCATGCTTGTCATTTCTGAGGCCGCAAAGCCAAAGATAAACATAATAAGAAAATTGGTCACCACAACCAACGACAGGATAGCTAACCCGAAAAGAAAATACAGTTTCCCCGTATTACGCTTCGCTGATTCCTGCGACTCAAAAAAATCCATTATGGAGCCCCTTATTATAATTCACGAAGATCTGGTCTATACAACACGGTGTTAAAATGTGACCTTTGGCGCCTCTTGAATTGCTTCGCTGTCCTCAAATTCTAAAAGACTAGCATCCAAGCTATGACCAAAAGACCCAGCAAACGCCACTGGAGGAAATGACTGACGGTATGTGTTGTACGCCATAACCTGATCGTTAAAAGCTTGTCGAGAAAACGCCACTTTATTCTCAGTGGCTGTTAACTCCTCAGTTAACTGCATCATGTTTTGACTAGCCTTCAAATCTGGATAGGCTTCCATTACCACGTTAAATCGGCTCATCGCACCGGCTAAAGCTCCTTCTTGACCGGCCAAATCTTTAAGCGCACCAGCATTTCCAGGGTTTGCCGCTGCCGCTGCCAAGCCATTTGCCGCCGCATTTCTGGCGGCAACCACCGCTTCTAAGGTCTCACTCTCGTGCGCCATATAGGCTTTTGCTGTCTCCACCAAATTCGGAATCAAATCATAGCGACGCTTAAGCTGCACTTCTATTTGCGCAAACGCATTCTGATACCGATTTCTGAGACTAACCAAACTATTATAAATTCCGACTCCATAGAAAAACAGAGCTGCTGCTATTACTACCAATATTACAATTGTAGTCATTCCCATAACGCACACCTTCGGCATCTCGGCCGCCACACTAGAAATACTTCTAGAATAACAAATCTATTCTAGTCACAAAACAAAGGATTTCTGTTTATCGTAGCTTCGTCACAAGCGAAACCAAGAGTTGCACTTCCATAAACACTCTCATTAGCCTTTAAGTGTTGGCCAAGAATCTGCTAAGCTGCCAAAGCTACTATTTGACTAATCGCTCAATCAAATAAAAGAATAATATTATGAGCTCTACTGTCCTCGCAGCCCTTTCACTATTACCGATAATATCGGTCGCATTCTTTTTGGTTTTATTACGCTGGCCCGCCAGCCGGGCAATGCCAATTGCGTATCTCATAGCCTCTGGTTTAGCGCTACTCGTATGGGGAGTGCCAACTACCAAGGTATTAGCCGCTAGCGTCAACGGCCTTATAGTCGCCGGCACTTTGATCTACATTATTTTCGGCGCCATTCTTCTCCTCAATACTCTGCAACAAAGTGGCGCTATACAGGCTATACGCCAGGGATTTTCTGACATCACCCCAGACCGGCGCATCCAAGTCATTATTATCGCCTGGCTTTTTGGGTCATTTATTGAGGGGTCAGCAGGCTTTGGTACACCTGCCGCCGTTGCAGTACCGTTAATGGTTGGCCTAGGGTTTCCTGCAATGGCAGCCGTTGTCGCCGGCATGATTATTCAAAGCACACCGGTATCCTTTGGGGCTATGGGCACGCCGATCCTAGTAGGTGTTAGCACTGGACTCTCAGCCGATCCGGAGATGGTGGATTATGCGGCGCGGCTTGGATACACCGAATGGGATGATTTCTTAGCATTTATAGGAACAAAGATTGCTTTGATTCACGCCATCGCTGGCACCTTCATCCCTTTGCTCGTTGCATCTATCATGACTCGGTTTTTCGGTAAGGCGCGCTCCTTCGCAGATGGTTTCAAAATTTGGAAATTCGCCCTATTTGCAGCATTCGCCATGACAATCCCCTATTACTTGGTTGCCACCTACTTTGGGCCAGAATTTCCTTCAATGTTCGGTGGGATGGCTGGGCTAGCCATTGTCGTAAGTGCGGCTAGAACTGGCTTTCTTATGCCGAAAAAAGAAGATTGCTGGGATTTTGATGACCGCGCTAACTGGGATGCAGAATGGTCAAGTACCTTACAGCCCACTTCGCAGCCTAACGCCGAATTGAACCCCAAAATGAGCCTCTTGCGGGCTTGGTCACCTTATATGTTTGTGGCTGGATTACTAGTTCTCACTAGGCTACGCGCACTTGATCTTGAAAGCTTACTGCGTGACTCTAACCCATTTGTCACGTGGTCTTGGCCGCAAATTTTTGAGAGTGATATTTCAGCTTCGTTTCAGCCCCTCTGGTCACCTGGAACTATATTTATTCTTGTATCTTTAATCACAATAGTTTTACACGGACTCAAGACCAGTGATTACAAGATCGCTTTTAAGGATTCTGTTAAAACGTTAATCCCCGCATCAGCGGCGCTAGTCTTTACAGTCCCAATGGTACAAGTGTTCATTAACACAAGCGGCGGCTCTGCTGGATATGAACAAATGCCGATTGCTCTCGCAGAGGGAATTGCCGGTCTCACCGGCTCCGCTTGGCCTTTTTTCTCTACGTTTATTGGCGGCTTAGGTGCTTTTGTTGCGGGCAGCAACACCGTCAGCAATATGATGTTTTCATTGTTTCAATTCGGTGTCGGCGAGAGGATCCTCGTCGATCCTACTTGGATAGTGGCACTGCAGGCAGTTGGCGGGGCTTCGGGGAATATAATTTGCGTTCATAATGTCGTTGCTGCGTCTGCAGTTGCTGGGCTAGTAGGCAAGGAAGGTGCCGTCATTAGAAAAACGTTGCTGCCTTTTACTTACTACGCACTTTTTTGTGGAGCAATAGGCTACGGGATTGTTAATAGAGACGCCGGCCTGGTTAATATTGGATTTGCAATTGCTGCGGCTATTGTTGCCCTGTTTGTATATTTCATCTTTAAATTTAACCGCCCCAGCCCAGCGCCGGCAAAAGCTGCTGGGTAAATAAAGTTCCGGCATCAATTGCACACGATTTTGAGTTCGATGTAGACTGCTTGCAATGAACTTACCTATCAATATCAATGTGCCCGATCTCGCTGAACCCGATCTCAACGCACCCAAACTCAATGTGCCGAGAACCCTCATCGTCGCTACTGCTGGCCATGTAGATCATGGCAAAACCGCGCTCGTCAAACACCTTACGGGCACTAACACAGACACCCTTGCTGAAGAAAAGTCCCGCGGGCTAACCATTAATCTGGGTTACGCATATCACCATTATCCAAGCCCAAAAGATGACAGCCTTAGCAATACCATCGGTTTTGTTGATGTCCCAGGACATACTGATTTTATCAACAATATGCTGGCTGGCGTTGGCGGCGTTGATGCGGCCATGTTGGTGGTGGCTGCGGATGATGGAATTATGCCTCAGACACGAGAGCATCTGGCGGTTCTCGATTTACTGGGCATTTCCTCTGGACTGGTCGCACTGACAAAAATTGACCGCTGTGAAGCGCCGAGAATCGAATCAGTGTGCGACGAAATTAGAGAGCTACTGAGCTCGACGAGCCTTGCCGGCGCGCCAATATTCCCTGTCTCGAACACCATTCCCTCTGGAATAGAGTTGTTACTCGCTCACCTTGAGGATCTGCCAGAACGGTTAAACAGAAATACTGACAATATCAAACACCGAAGAGCCCGGTATCTGATCGACCGGAGCTTTAACGTCAAAGGCTTCGGCACCGTCGTCACCGGATCGATCCGCGCAGGACAGTTATGTGAAGGCGATAGCCTTCTTTACACTCAAACGGGTGGGGTTGCCCGGTTAAAGTCACTTCGTCTCGATACCACGGAGGTTAAATCTGCCATCGCAGGACAGCGTATCGCGGCGAATATAAACTTAGATCACAGTAATGTTGAACGAGGTCAATGGCTTATTGATCCCGCGCTAAATCACAAATGTGCCCGAATTGACGTTACGCTTACCCTTCTTGATGGAACAAAGCCATTCAAAAGCAGTGCACTCTATCACCTGCATATCGGTGCATCTCACCAAGTAGTGAACATTCACCCACTGGATACCAAAGCTGGCCTTTATCAACTCAAACTCAAAACTTCAATAATTTGTAACTTTGGCGACCGCTTTGTCATTCGCGATCCTGCGTCAAGTATTACGCTCGGCGGTGGCAAGGTCATCGATACCTTTGTTCCCCGGCGACAACGCGCCAGCGAAACCAGAATTAGTTTTCTAAAATCTGCTGATCAAGACGATGAAACCGCTCTAACCACCTTGCTATCCAATCAGCCACAGGGGGTGAATTTTGATCAGTTTTGCACATGCCGAAATATCAGCGAGCAATGGGCTTCTAATTTACTGACCACCGTAGCGGCTATTAGCAAGTCCCTAGCCATTGACGGCAGCAAACAGCCTATTCTTTTGAGCCAACCTTTCTATCAAACCTATGCGAAGCGCTTAAACGACACTGTTGCCAGTTTTCACTTAACCAGCCCTAGCCAGCAAGGCATCAGTGAATCAGCTTTAAGTCGAGACGGCGAATTGCCGGGAAGCTATAGACTATTCGAAGGCATATTAAAAAGCATGCTGGAGCAGGTTGTTTTCAAGCGAACCGGCACCTTAATTCATGCCATAGGCCACAGCACCGCCCTCAGCCGTGAAGAAGAAGAATTTATTGCCAAGATTCGCCCAATCCTTTTAAAAAGCGGCCGGGTGCCGCCACGTACCCGTGAATTAGTTGAGTTAACAGGTATTCCTTTGAAAGCTATTGAGAGAATACTCAATCAAACAGCGAAAGCTGGAAGCCTTGTTCAAGTTGCAGATAATCGCTACTACCTGCCAGAAACTGTCCTCGAGCTCGCTGAATTTACGGAAACGCTAATGATTGAGTCAAAGGATGAGACGGGCTTTTCAGTTATCGAATTCAGAGACAAATCCGACATTGGACGCAACCTCTGCATAGAAATTTTAGAATATTTCGACAGCGTAGGTTTCACTCGGCGCGATGGGAATAGTCGTTTTGTAAGAACTGCGAAAGAAAATATATTCGCTAAAAAATAAAATACGAGAAAACAAAACGCTAGAAGCGCGCCTACTCGTAAGCTTTCCGCTATTGCTGTCTAAGGGGTTTATCTAATGCTCGGGGGCATATTGGCTGCGGTTACCTATTAACTAAAGTGACCCAGCTTTAAGATGGCGTGGTGACGCACTCGTGTTTATTTATCACCTACTAAAGACGCGGTTACACCGCTTACCCACCACTGACACCATCGCAGTGTTCGGTGAGTTTTCAACAAGCATAGGCTCAAAGCAAGCCACTGTGACAAACCCTCTGGGCACTCTGGCAGCCAAATGAATAGACGCAAGGAAACACTCCAGGCTCCCATTCATCTGAACTTACTTAAGCGGATGCAAAACTACTGACAATTTTGAATAGCCTTTTACGAAACTGGAATAGATTCGCTCTGGCTCTCCAACAACCTCAACGAAATCAAACCGTTTGCTGATTTCTTCCCAAAGAACTCGAAGCTGCATTTCGGCTAACCTGTTGCCCATACATCGGTGCAGACCAAAACCAAAAGAAAGATGTTGTCGGGCATTGGGCCGGTCTATCAAAAACTCATTCGCCCTATTTATAGATTCTTCATCTCGATTACCTGATGCATACCACATGACTACTTTGTCACCGGCCTTAATTTTCTTACCGCTCAATTCAGTATCCTGAATTGCCGTTCGGCGCATATAAGCTAACGGGGTTTGCCATCGAATTATTTCTGACACCATATTAGGGATAACTCCCTTATCGGCTCGTAGCTTTGCATACTCCGCTGGGTTTTCGTTAAGCGCCAACACACCACCAGTAATAGAATTTCGTGTTGTGTCATTCCCACCAACAATAAGTAAGATGATATTGCCTAAATACTCCATCGGAGGCATATTTTTGGTAGCTTCGCCATGGGCGAGCATTGAGACCAAATCATTTCCTGGCTCCGCGTTCACCCGCTCATTCCAAAGCCGGGTGAAGTAAGCTAAACACTCTTCGATAGCGGCCCAACGCTGTTCATTGGTTTCGACAATACCATTACCTGGTATCGCGGTTGCCACATCCGACCAGTAGGTAAGCTTGTTTCGATCCTCAAACGGAAAGTCAAATAACGTAGCTAGCATCTGAGTGGTCAATTCTATGGAAACGTTTTTCACCCAGTCAAATTCTTCATTGATGGGTAGGCTATCCAAAATCACACCGGCTCTACTTCTTATGAGGCCTTCTAACTCTTTCAAATTCGCAGGGGCAACAACCCCTTGAACTGTCCGCCGCTGGTCATCATGCTTCGGTGGGTCCATTGAGATGAACGCCGGCAGAGTAAATTCTTCGAAAGAATCAATAATCCCAATAGTCGGTTCTGATGAGTAAAGGTGCGGAGAAGTATCGACGGTCATTATGTCTTTGTACTTCATAATCGACCAGTAAGGCCCAACAGCTGAATCTTCACAGTAATGGACAGGGTCTTCGTTTCTTAAACGCTCCATAAAGGGTAAATATTGGTTGTGCTGCCAAATCCCGGGATGCGAGAGGTCTATGTCCTTGATCGACATAGCGTATGGATCTTTGTCCACCATGCTCCATTTGCTTTTCTTGGGCACACCACCCGTAGCCATTTCACTCATGTATCACTCCAGCGCAAAACTTGAATTTGATTAAAGAATAAATAGCTAGAACTGAAATTCAGGGGTGCTCACGACGAGACCATCCATTTCTTCAGTTAAGTTGATTTGGCAAGATAGCCGAGAATTCTCTTTGCGATCGGTGCTTAATCCCAACATCGCTTCTTCGGTAGGGTTCACTTCGCCGGTTTTATCTAACCATTCCTCGCTAACATAGACATGACAAGTTGCGCAGGAACAAGACCCACCACAATCTGCATCTATTCCTGGCACGCCATTGCTGACAGCTGCTTGCATAAGGCTGTCTCCCGTATTCACTTCAACATTGTGCTCCGTACCGTCATGCTCAACAAATAAAACTTTAACCATCAATCTGCCTATAATTTTGACTTCAACTTCGGATGCGAAACAATACC
>Ga0307488_10000265_pt1 | contig 41845 bp, 31 predicted proteins | sample SB02metaG_FD_202248 | JGI IMG/M metagenome (GOLD analysis project Ga0307488, IMG submission 202248) | Sea-ice brine microbial communities from Beaufort Sea near Barrow, Alaska, United States - SB 0.2 | ecosystem: Environmental > Aquatic > Marine > Coastal | place: USA: Alaska | collected... | reverse complement strand
ACCAGTGTCCTGTTCTTATAGAAGCGATGACATATAGATTAGCCGCGCATTCCACCTCTGATGACCCAACAAGTTACCGTTCAAAAGACGAGGAGGGGAGCTGGGAGTTAAAAGACCCCGTCACACGCTTTAAAACATGGATGCAATCCAAAGGTTGGTTGGATGAAAAACTCAACTTAGCCTTTATTGAGCAATCCAGACAAGATATTTTAAAAGAGCTAAAACTTGCTGAACAAATACCTATATGTTCGATTGAACAAATTATTGAAGATGTGTATGACACACCTCCATGGCACCTAAAGGCACAATTAGCTGAATTAAAAACACACATAGATATGTACCCAGAAGCATATCCAAAAACGTCAGGGAGGTCATGACATGGCGACTATGAATATGCTACAAGCTGTGAATAATGCTCTAATCACAGCCATGAATGATGACGAGAAAGTCATGGTGTTTGGTGAAGACGTGGGGCACTTTGGCGGTGTGTTTAGGGCCACTAGTAACCTACAACAAACCTTTGGAAAAGGTCGTTGTTTTAATACCCCTTTAACTGAACAAGGCATCATAGGATTTGCTACTGGCCTTGCCTCACAAGGCTCAGTCCCTGTTGCTGAAATCCAATTCGCTGATTATATATTTCCAGCTTTTGACCAAATTGTGAATGAAACGGCAAAGTTCCGATATCGTTCTGGCGGCCAGTTTTCATGCGGTACACTCACTATTCGCACACCTTACGGCGGCGGAATAGCAGGTGGGCTTTACCATTCTCAATCACCTGAGGCTTTTTTTGCTCATATACCAGGTATGAAGGTGGTTATTCCCCGTAACCCATATCAGGCAAAGGGTTTGTTGCTAGCGTCAATTCGTGATGATAATCCTGTTTTATTTATGGAGCCCAAACGTTTATATCGTGCTTCAGTGGGTGAAGTGCCTGAAGAGGATTACCAGCTTCCTCTTGGTAAAGCTGACATCGTCAAACAAGGTACTGATATCACTTTATTAGCTTGGGGCGCACAAGTTGAAATTATAGAAAAAGCAGCGGCCATGGCTGAAGAACAAGGCATATCCTGTGAGGTGATTGACTTACAGAGCATATTACCTTGGGATATTGAGACCGTGTGTAGCTCGGTTGAAAAGACCGGACGGCTGTTGATCAACCATGAAGCACCGCTAACCGCTGGTTTCGCTAGTGAAATTGCAGCAAGTGTGCAGGAAAAGTGTTTCCTGCACCTTGAGTCACCTATTTGCCGAGTGTGTGGTTTAGATACGCCTTATCCATTGGCCCATGAAAAAGAATATATGCCAGATCATCTTAAAACTTTCGAAGCGATAAAACGCACCGTCAATTTTTAGGTCAATTTTAAGGAGCAAACTATGCAAGATTTTATATTGCCTGATATTGGCGAAGGCATTGTTGAATGCGAAGTGGTCAAGTGGTTAGTTACACAAGGCCAAAATATTATTGAAGACCAACCAGTCGTTGAGGTGATGACCGATAAAGCGTTAGTAGAGATCCCTGCAAAGTATAGCGGTGTGGTCACTACACTTTATTATGCCGAAGGTGATATTGCAAAAGTGCATTCCCCTTTGTTTGCTATGCAAGTCACTGATGAAAATTCAGCGCCGCAGCAGGACACATCATCCGTCAAAGAAGTAGAAACGACTGCTACAAATTTGTCGAATACTGGAACTACGGTTACCTCTAAGCTTACACACACTGACACTGATAAAAAGAACACGGGTAAAGCATTAGCAAGCCCAGCAGTTAGAAGGCTTGCTAGGGAGCTAGAAATTGATTTATCACAGATAGTTGGCAGCGGCGATAAAGGCCGCGTTTTAAAGGACGATCTTACCGTTAGTGCGTCACCAAAGCTTGAACCTGTTGTAATCACTCCAAAGATAACGGGCGGTAAACGTGTGCAGCCAATTCGCGGTATTCAAGCTGCTATGGCAAAACATATGATGCATTCAGTTTTTACAGTGCCACATTTCAGTGTCAGTGAAGAAATCGAGATGGACAAACTCATCGACGCTAGATCACAACTCAAAGCGTCTTTTGAAAAAGAAGGCGTCAAACTGAGCTTTATGCCATTTTTCATCAAAGCTATGTCATTGGCATTAGAACAGTTCCCAATAATTAACAGTCAAATTAATAGCGATTGCTCAGAAGTCACTTATTTTGACGATCACAATATCGGCCTTGCAGTCGACTCCAAGATTGGTTTAGTTGTACCTAACATCAAGGGTGTGCAAAACTTATCTTTATTAGAGGTCGCTAAAAAATCTAACGAGTTAGTAGACTTAGCTCGTGAAGGAAGATTAAGCAGTGCTGACCTTAAAGGCGGAACCATCAGCATTTCTAATATTGGTGTACTTGGTGGCACGGTTGCCACACCTGTAATTAATGCACCTGAATCAGCTATTGTGGCGCTTGGTAAAATACAACGTTTACCACGGTTTGATGAAAATGATACTGTGAAGGCCGTTAACATCATGCACGTAAGTTGGTCAGGTGATCATAGAATTATCGATGGCGCGACGATGGTAAGGTTTAATAACCTTTGGAAATCTTACTTGGAAAATCCAATTACAATGTTAGCTATGACTAGATAGTGATATGAATAAAATTTCAAACCCGCTAACAGCGGGTTTATTTTTGCTTTAAGATTACGCCAGTATTCATATAAATTTGTTAATTAAGGAATTCACTATTGTTAAGTTATCGACATAGCTTTCATGCGGGTAATCATGGTGATGTACTAAAACACATTTGTCAGATGTTGCTTATCGACAAGCTTAAACGTAAAGACAAAGGTTTTTGTTATTTTGATACCCACAGTGGTGCAGGGGTGTATCAGCTAAATTCAGAAGAAGCTCTTAAAACTAAAGAGTTTAAACAGGGAATTGATCGCCTTGTTGGGCATTCAGTGCAGAACGAAGCGATAAGCGATTATTTGTCTTTAGTTACTGCTTATAAAGAATTTAATCAATATCCAGGCTCACCAGAAATAGCTAAGTCTATGTTACGTCCTCAGGATAAATTAATCTTGATGGAATGGCATAATCAAGAAATACAGAATTTAAAAAGTAATCTTGGCGGTAAAAATATTGCCATTCATCATAGGGATGGATACGAAGGGTTATTAGCTTTAACGCCTCCAGATATGCAACGTGGCATGGTGCTTCTTGACCCTTCTTATGAAATGGCGGGTGAATATCAACAAGTAGTGGATACTGTGGTATCGGCTTATAAAAAATGGAATTCGGCGATTTATGCCATTTGGTATCCACTGATAAGTGATAGGAAAACATCAAATTTAAACTTTGAAAGCAGCGACAGTAAAAAAGGAAAAAGTGAAGCTATGTTGGAAAGCTTAACCCAACATTCTTTCAAAAACATGCTTAAAATTGAGTTATGCGTAACCAAGCCTAGTGAGCTTGGAGGCATGTATGGCTCTGGCATGCTTATCATTAACGCACCTTGGCAACTAGATAAGCAAATTACAGAAAGTTTGCAAGTGCTGGCACCATTAATGGCCCAAAGCGATAGCGCATCGTACTCAGTTGATTGGCTAATTGAGGAATAATGGGTAATCCTGAGATGTTGACACCCGCGAACATAAAACATTTTTACATCCCTGATGAGCAGTCCATTTATTTGCTGTCACACAAGGATGCTAAAAAACTAAAAGATTGGTTTAAGCTGTGTACCGAGCAGTTACTATTACTTGGTTATCAAAATATCGAACTGATTGGCAAAGGTGCATTTGGTTTTGCTTTCGCGGGAACTGTTTCAAGGTCTAATCTTTCACAAAATACTGCACAAACTCAGCAACAAGTCTTTAAATTTTCTCGGATAAATTTGCCTCAACATGTTCAAGACAGATTAGAAGAAGAAGCTTATATGTTGAGCTTAGTGGACCATCCCTATGTGCCTCGTCTAATCCAATATCAACGGATTAAAAAACAGTCAGTTTTAGTGATGGAAAGGGCCCAAGGAGAAGATTTAGAGAAGATATCTCTAAAATATGGTCCCTTGTCAGTTCATCTGGTTATTAAAATAGCTGTACAACTGGCTGATATTTTGTTGTATTTACGTGGGCATCAACTAAAAGGCCAGACTAAACCTATTGTCCATGGTGATATCAAACCTTCGAATATAGTGTTTGATGAAAGCAACGAACAAGTAGGACTAATAGATTGGGGCTCGTCTGTTTTTGCACAAATTGACCACCAAGGGCAGTTTGTGGGGAATAATGTCATGGACTTGATGTCTAGTGATATGCAGCAAACTAATGCCCGTTTAGGTGACGTGTATTTTATCGGTGAAGAGCAGCTTAATGGTGGTTTATCTTCGATACGATTTGACGAACAAGGCTTGGCCAGTACTCTGTATGCATTAGCATCAGGCCAATCCAGCCGTTTTGGGCATAAAGTTATCAGTCCAAATTCTCTTGGATTACCTCAAGAATTGGCTAAAACCTTAACCGCAATGATGAGTGACTCGCCAGAGCTGCGCGAGCGGGGAGGCGATTATTTCATTAATAATATGCAATACATGAAAAATTTGGTGTTGAGTGAAAACATACATGCTCCGCATGTTTCCCTTATACCTTCTAGAGTCAGCCCTCACAACAAAGAAATTGATACCGTAGTTTATAGTTCTCGCAAATCATTTTTACGCATAGAGGTTTACAAAGCAGAGCAAGAGCTTAGATATATCAATGATGCTCAGTTTGAGCGATATTATAAAAACTACATGCAAGGCATGGGAGATACCGAAAAAGCATTTGTGGCTGCGGTGAGTCGTTTAGGTAAATACCCTGTGGTGGGTGGGTTGGCGGTAACGTGGGAAAGCACTGGGGTATATATCGACTCTAGTCTGAACTTGTATGATACAACACTACAAACGTCATTCGAAGTGTCGGTTAATAATGTTGTACATTTTGCCAGAGCCATCAACCGAAACGGTGTTTTTAAATGTTGTATGTTCAACGCTCGAGATACCTTGCATGTTGAACGAAGAGATGAAAACAGTGCATTTACACCTAAAAAAACCATGCAAATACCCTACGAATTAAGTGCAGTATCGTACACTGAGCATGACACTCATATGCATTCTTACTTTGAAGATGGTGATGATCCAGACGAATTATTAACTCTACCCAAACAGTTAATGGCTGTGATAAGTCAATTAAATAGCATTCATCATACGGGCTGTATCATATTTGAATCACTACCTACTCACCTTAAGATACATAGCGATTACAAGTTGCTAAATCACAATATGGAATTGGAGTTTAAGAGTTTATTAAAAGATGTGATTGATCTCATTCCAACCATTGAAGGACTTGGGATCTCAGGTTTTATGAAATTGCCCTTTAAAGATACGCGATTTTTTACCCATCAAGGTCAATTACCTGATAAGTTTTACCCTAGAGATCCTCATCAACACACTTAGGGTAAATATCCATATAGTGTAATGAACAGACAGAGAGCTTATGTCAGAAGTAAAACTAGTAGAATTGTTAACCTTAGATAAAATTGAAGAAGGTTTGTTTCGTGGTCAAAGTTGGGATTTAGGGTTCCGGGCATTATTTGGAGGGCAGGTATTAGGTCAGGCTCTTGCCGCAGCTCAACTCACTTTGCCCGAAGGACGAATAACACATTCATTCCATAGCTACTTTTTATTACCTGGAGATGCAAATAAGCCGGTGATATTTGATGTAGAGAACGTTAGAGACGGTCGTAGTTTTTCGACCAGAAGGGTAAAAGCCATTCAAAATGGAAGAAACATCTTTTACATGACTGCTTCTTTTCAAACACCTGAAGAAGGACTGGCTCACCAATATGCTGACATGCCTAATGTTCCGCCACCTGAAGATATAAAATCCGATAACCAAGTGTTTGGTCACAATCAGGATATGCCCGAACGTATGTGCGAAAGTATCGGTTATCACAAACCCATTGATATGCGAACCGTTGATTATGTTGATCCTGCTAAAGAGATAGTGCAAGCGCCAAAACGCTATATTTGGATGAAGGCACAAGAAGTGTTGTCTGGTAATATTAACCTTAATCAAGTGATGCTGGCATACGCTTCTGATTATCATTTTTTATCTACCGCCCTGCATCCTCATGGGGTGTCGACTAGGGATAAAAATATACGTATGGCAACGATTGACCATTCTATGTGGTTTCATCACCCTTTCGATTTTGACGATTGGTTATTGTATTGCGCTGAAAGTCCCTTTTCTGGAGGAGCCAGAGGATTAGTTCGTGGTCAGTTTTTTAATCAACAGGGCAAATTAGTCGCATCAACCATGCAAGAGGGCCTGTTGCGTCAAATAGGAAAAAATCAATGATTTATTCTTTGGGAGATGATCATGTTCAGGTTGCAGAAGATGTCTTTATTGCACCAGATGCGCATGTTATTGGTAAAGTAGTGTTACAACAAAACAGCAGTGTTTGGTTTAATGTAGTGATCCGTGGTGACTGTGATGTCATAACAATAGGTGAAAATAGTAATGTGCAGGATGGTTCAGTATTACACACTGATGTTGGTGTACCTTTAACCATAGGAAAATGTGTCACTATAGGTCACAAAGTCATGCTGCATGGTTGTGAGATAGGGGATTACAGTTTAATAGGTATTAATAGTGTGGTGTTAAACGGTGCAAAAATTGGTAAGTATTGCGTAATAGGTGCAAATAGTTTAATTACCGAAAACATGCAGATACCTGACGGCTCATTAGTGATGGGGTCACCTGCTAAGGTTATTAAACCTATTCCTGAAAAACAACAAAAAATGCTTGAACAATCTGCTCAACATTATGTTGATAATGCTAAAAGATTTTCAACAGAATTAAAGGCGTGTTGAACTCTAAAACACAAGCCAACTCAAATTGATGAATTCAGAGAGAGTTCAAATACGGATTAGATGGGGTATCCCTATCATTCTAAACCTGCATTTTGAGATGAAATGGACAAAAAAATCCCGAAACTTTTTTAGTTCAGGCTTAGGAGAATGGCTCTTTGTGAGAGCCCTGCGCTAATCGTATACTCGCTCCTTGAAGTCAAATGATTGAATCTGGCTGAATGATAATAGAACATACCTGTGCAAAAAATAAACAACTATCAGTGTTTATTTAATTATCTAGGAAAAACAATACCTTAATACTTATTGATGGGGTCTACTGCATTACTCTTGTATTATGACTTTCATTCTTATTCAATTCAAAAATGTTTAGGTGAGTAAGTATTTTTATTGTTTATGCTCAGTATACTTGTCTTGTAGTAAGGACTTAATGCTGTGAAAATTATAATATAAGTTTAGCTTTAGATTGGAATTTATATGTCTCAACCTTTTTCATCGTTTTCATCTTTTATACCTCCTACACGTGTACTCATGGGCCCTGGTCCTTCAGACGTGTACCCGCAAGTTCTTGAAGCATTGGCTAGACCTACTATTGGTCATTTAGATCCAAGGTTTGTTGACTTAATGGATGAAGTCAAACAGTTATTGCAATACGCCTTTCAAACTCACAATACTTTAACTATGCCAATTTCGGCACCGGGCTCTGCGGGAATGGAGTCAGTTTTTGTCAATTTAGTCGAGCCAGGTGACAAAGTCATTGTTTGCCAAAATGGAGTGTTTGGTGGACGTATGCAACAAAATGTTCAGCGTTGTGGTGGTCAAGCTATCATGGTGCAAGACGAATGGGGTAAACCCACAGATTTAAATAAAGTGAGAGAAACACTACAGGCTAATCCGGGTGCAAAAGCCTTGGCTTTTGTTCACGCCGAAACGTCAACGGGTGTGTTAAATGATGCCAAGGCGTTGTGCCAACTTGCCAAAGAGTTCGATTGTTTAAGCATAGTTGATGCTGTGACGTCTTTAGGGGGGAGCGAATTAAAAGTGGATGATTGGCACATTGATGCTATTTATTCTGGCACACAGAAATGCCTTTCATGTATTCCTGGTTTGTCCCCAGTTTCTTTTAGTGAGCAGGCTATTTCAGTTATGAAACAGCGTAAACATCCTGTGCAGAGTTGGTTTTTAGATATGGACTTGGTGATGGGGTACTGGGGGCAAGGAGCTAAACGCGCTTATCACCATACAGCGCCGGTTAATAGCATTTATGCTTTACACGAATCCTTACTATTTTTACATCAAGAAGGTTTGGAAAATGCTTGGTTAAGACACCATCAAAACCATTTAAGTTTAAAATCAGGGTTAGAAAAATTAGGATTAGAATTTGTTGTTGAAGAAGCTTATCGTTTACCGCAACTGAATATGGTCAGTATTCCTGCAGGTGTAGACGATGGACAAGTTCGTAATCGATTATTAAATGAATTTAATTTAGAAATAGGCGCTGGTTTGGGGGATTTGGCGGGTAAAGTATGGCGAGTTGGTTTGATGGGCTGTAGTTCCAGTCAAAAGAACGTTGACTATTGTGTTTCTAGTTTAGCGGCCGTACTCGGCTAATTTAATTTAATTTGATTTTGATGCTTGGATAATTGTCGACAGTTGCCGCTTGATATTTTGACCATAACCTATAGAATAGGTTTATGATTGATCTATTGTCGACAATAATACCTTGCATATATCCACTACTACAACGCCTAGTACCACTCGTGCAGACACGGTATTTACTGATCTCCGTCAGCGTATTGTTGAGGGCGATATAGTAACTGGCTCTAAATTAAGTGAGCCAGAACTCGCCAAGTATTACGAAATCAGCCGCAGTACATTACGGGATGCATTATCCCGTTTAGAAGGCAGCGGCCTACTTGAGCGCAAAGCCAACATCGGTTACCGCGTGGTAACATTGTCGACTGAGCAACTACTTGAGATATTTCGAGTCAGAGAATCTTTAGAAGGCATGGCGTGTCGATTAGCGGCACAAAATATGACTTCCAAACAAATTGAAGACTTAAAACACCTGCTCGAGGTGCACAATCAATACGAGTCATTACAGCAAGGCCAGGCGTATATTCAAGAAGAAGGGGATTTAGACTTTCATTTTTGCATAGTGATGGGCAGTGGTAACAAACTGCTAATTCGACTGTTATGTGAAGAATTATATTATTTGGTGCGCATGTACCGTTTTCAATTTGGTATGGCCAGTCCCCGTGCCAAAAGAGCCTTCTCTGAACACCATCACATTATTCAAGCCATCGAAGATCAAGACGGCGAACTGGCTGAAATACTAATGCGTCGGCATATTTCAGCATCACGTAAAAACGTAGAAAAAAGGATGAATACCTTATGAGCACTCCCGGACAACGCTTTCGTCAAGCACTAAAAGACAATCAACCTTTACAAATTGTTGGCACTATTAACGCTTATACAGCGATGATGGCCAAAAAAGTAGGTCATCAGGCTATCTATCTCTCAGGAGGTGGTGTGGCTAATGCTTCCTATGGTTTACCTGATTTAGGATTAACCTCACTGAACGACGTGTTAGTTGACGTTCAGCGTATAACTGCTGCCTGTGACCTGCCTTTATTAATCGATATCGATACAGGTTGGGGCGGGGCTTTTAACATTGCTAAAACCATACGCGATATGGAAAAAGCGGGTGCTGCAGCTGTGCATATGGAAGATCAGGTGGCGCAAAAGCGTTGTGGTCATCGCCCCAATAAAGAAATTGTTTCCACTGAAGAAATGGTTGATCGCATAAAAGCAGCTGTTGACGCCCGCACCGATCCTGATTTTTTTATTATGGCTCGAACTGATTCTTTTGCTCAAGAAGGACTAGATGCCTCCATCGAGCGTGCTAAAGCTTACGTTGCAGCAGGCGCAGATGGTATTTTTGCAGAAGCGGTACAAACACAAGCACATTATCGTGCTTTTTCAGACGCTTTAGATGTGCCAATACTAGCGAATATCACAGAGTTTGGCCAAACTGAACTATGGAATAAGAAAGAGTTAGGTGAGTGGGGGGCTAATATGGTGCTTTATCCATTAAGTGCATTTAGAGCGATGAATAAAGCCGCTGAAAATGTTTATCAATCTATTTTGACCAATGGTGATCAAAAAGCGGTGGTTGACAGCATGCAAACACGCATGGAATTGTATGACTATCTTGGTTATCACGCTTATGAACAGAAACTGGACTCACTATTTTCTGAAGGTAAAAACAAATAACGCTCGAATTAATCTGGTTCTGTAAACAAGATTAGAAACCCTAAACCCCTTGGTTTTTAATAAAACCAAGGGGTTAACATATATAAGTTGGAATAAATTATGGCTGAAAAAAAACTAAGTGGCGCCGGTCTTCGTGGTCAAAGTGCTGGTGAAACCAAACTCTGTACTGTAGGCAAATCAGGATCGGGACTTACCTATTGTGGTTATGACGTGTCAGATTTAGCGGATAACGCAACCTTTGAAGAAGTCGCTTATTTATTATTTAACGGCGAGCTTCCTAATCAGGCGCAATTAGACAGTTATAAAGCAGAGTTACTCACTCACCGTGATTTACCTGAAGCACTAAAAGAAGTGCTAAAATTGATACCTGCAGACGCTCATCCAATGGATGTCATGCGCACAGGTTGTTCATTTTTAGGTAACCTTGAACCTGAAGTTGATTTTAGTGAACAACTCAAAGCCTCAAATAGATTGCTCGCTGCTTTCCCAGCCATCATGTGCTTCTGGTACAAATATAGTCATGATGGTGTTGAAATTAATTGTGTGACTGATGAGGATTCCATAGGTGGCCATTTCTTAAAACTGCTAACGGGTGACACTCCCTCTGAACTTCACAGAAAAGTGATGGATGTATCCCTTATTCTATATGCTGAGCATGAATTTAATGCTTCTACTTTTACCGCTCGTGTTTGCGCCTCTACTTTATCTGATATGTATTCGTGTGTGACAGGTGCTATTGGATCACTTCGGGGACCTCTGCATGGTGGTGCTAATGAAGCCGCAATGGATATGATCCAAACGTTTAGCTCCCCTGGCGATGCGAAAGTGCAGATGGCTGGGATGTTAGAGCGTAAAGAAAAAATTATGGGATTTGGCCACGCTATTTATAGTGAATCGGATCCTCGCAATGTGATAATTAAAGCGTGGTCAGAAAAACTCGGACAAGAGTTTGGTGACAGTTCGCTTTACGATATTTCAGTGGCTTGTGAAGAATTTATGTGGGATACAAAAAAGTTATTCTGCAATGCTGACTTTTTCCATGCCTCAGCTTATTACTATATGGGTATTCCGACTAAGTTATTTACACCTATATTTGTTTGTTCGCGATTAACCGGTTGGGCTGCACATATCATGGAGCAACGTTCAAACAATCGTATCATTCGCCCCAGTGCCGATTATGTAGGTGCTGAGCCGAGAAAAGTAGCGCTTATTAGTCAGCGCTAAAAACATCTTAATTACAGGCCGAGAATAATCGGCCTGACTCTCCTTTTCTATTCTGTGGACCTATATATGAATTATGAATTACGCAAACCCCTTCCTGGTTACACAATAGCAGGAACCAATATTGACTATTTTGACACCCGTGGGGCAATTGAAGCTATCAGCCAAGGTGCTTACGCTAAGTTACCCTATACATCCCGCGTATTAGCCGAACAACTGGTGCGTAAATGCGCGCCAGATATACTGACTGATTGCCTAAAGCAGATTATTTATCGCAAACAAGAGTTGGATTTTCCTTGGTATCCAGCACGTGTTGTTTGTCATGATATTTTGGGACAAACCGCTCTTGTTGATTTGGCTGGTTTACGTGACGCAATAGCTGATCAGGGAGGCGATCCGTCGAAAGTGAATCCCGTAGTGCCGACACAATTAATTGTCGATCATTCATTGGCTGTTGAAAATAATGGCGATGATCCTGACGCCTTTGATAAAAATAGAGCCATAGAAGACAGACGCAACGAGGACAGGTTTCATTTTATTGAATGGACCAAAACAGCCTTTAAAAATGTGGATGTCATCCCCGCTGGCAATGGCATAATGCACCAAATTAACCTAGAAAAAATGTCGCCTGTTATTCAATTACGAGACGGCGTGGCGTTCCCTGATACATGTGTAGGTACAGACAGTCATACTCCCCATGTAAATGCATTAGGTGTCATTGCTATTGGAGTGGGAGGCTTAGAAGCAGAGACAGTTATGCTTGGCAGACCCTCCATGATGCGTTTACCCAACATTGTTGGCGTTAGATTAAACGGAAAACGTCAGCCAGGTATCACAGCTACAGATATTGTACTGGCGATCACTGAATTTTTACGTAATGCCAAAGTAGTATCCGCATATCTTGAGTTTTTTGGCGACGGCGCAGCAGAATTAACCATAGGTGATCGTGCTACTATTTCAAATATGACCCCTGAATATGGTGCGTCTGCGGGTATGTTTTATATCGATAGACAAACCATTGATTATTTAAAAATCACTGGCCGCGAGCCAGAGCAAGTAGAGTTAGTTGAAACCTATGCCAAACATACTGGCCTTTGGGCAGATGACTTAATAGATGCTGAATATGAACGAGTATTAGAGTTCGATTTATCATCTGTGGGGCGCAATATGGCTGGCCCTTCTAGCCCACATCGTCGGCTTGCTACAGCAGACTTAGCGTCAAAAGGCATTGCCTATGCCATTGAACAAAAAGAAGGCGAAATGCCCGATGGTGCTGTTATTATTGCTGCTATTACTAGCTGTACTAACACCAGTAATCCTCGAAACGTTGTGGCAGCGGGCTTAATTGCTAAAAAAGCCAACGAATTAGGTTTGTTAAGAAAACCTTGGGTAAAATCGTCTTTTGCACCGGGTTCAAAAGTGGCCAAGTATTACTTACAAGAGTCAGGTTTATTGCCAGAAATGGAAAAGCTTGGCTTTGGTATTGTTGGCTATGCTTGCACCACCTGCAACGGTATGAGTGGTGCCCTCGATCCTGCCATTCAAAAAGAAGCGGTGGAACGTGATTTATATACCACGGCGGTGCTATCCGGTAATCGTAATTTTGATGGGCGCATTCATCCCTATGCTAAACAAGCCTTTTTAGCGTCACCGCCATTAGTGGTGGCTTATGCTATCGCGGGTACCATGCGTTTTGACATTGAAAAAGATGCCCTAGGTTATGATAAAAGTGGCAACGCCATTACCTTAAAAGATATTTGGCCAAGTGACGAACAAATTGATGCCATAGTGACTGAGTTTGTTAAACCTGAGCAATTTAAAAAAGTTTACGCTCCCATGTTTGATTTAGGATCATTCGAACCTGCTGAAAGTCCTTTGTATGATTGGCGTCCTCAAAGTACCTATATCCGCAGACCTCCATACTGGGAAGGCGCGCTTGCAGGTGAGCGCACTATGAAGGGAATGAGGCCATTAGCCGTCCTAGGTGACAATATAACTACTGACCATTTATCTCCCTCTAATGCCATTATGTTAGACAGTGCGGCAGGAGAATATTTAGATAAAATGGGCTTGCCTGAAGTCGATTTTAACTCTTATGCCACTCACAGGGGCGATCACCTTACCGCTCAAAGAGCCACTTTTGCTAATCCCAAATTATTAAACGAAATGGTTCTGGAAAATGGTGATATAAAACAAGGTTCGTTTGCCAGGTTAGAGCCTGAAGGCAATATTATGCGTATGTGGGAAACCATCGAAACTTATATGCAGCGCAAACAACCACTCATCATTGTAGCAGGTGCTGATTATGGCCAAGGTTCTTCAAGAGACTGGGCAGCAAAAGGTGTGCGTTTAGCGGGGGTTGAAGTCATTGCCGCTGAAGGTTTTGAGCGGATCCATCGCACTAATTTAGTCGGTATGGGTGTCTTACCTCTAGAATTCAAACTCGGTACCACTCATCATACCTTAGCCATTAATGGCACTGAGACCTATGACGTTTTAGGTGACTACGCCGCTGGCGCCACATTAACCTTAAATATTACCCGTAAAAATGGTGAACAAGTCCAGGTCCCTATGACGTGTCGTTTAGATACAGCAGAGGAGGTACGTATTTATGAAGCAGGCGGTGTACTTCAACGTTTTGCTCAGGACTTTCTTGAGTCTACCGTGGCATAAAAAGAATGACTTAAATAGGACATAAATTTATGAGTTGTAAACCACAAATAGCCGTTGCTGCGACTTATATGCGCGGCGGGACCAGCAAAGGTGTTTTTTTTAAGCTTACGGATTTACCAGGATCTGCACTGATACCTGGTGAGGCCAGAGATAACTTGTTACTTAGAGTGATTGGTAGCCCAGATCCCTACGGCAAACAAACCGATGGAATGGGCGGAGCCACTTCAAGTACGAGTAAAATCGTCATATTATCTAAAAGTACTCAACCTGATCACGACGTAGATTATTTGTTTGGTCAAGTCTCTATCGATACTGCATTTGTAGATTGGAGTGGCAATTGTGGAAATTTAACTGCCGCTGTTGGTTCATTTGCAATTAGTAATGCATTGGTTGACGCTAATCGTATTCCTGAAAATGGTTTCTGTGTAGTGCGCATTTGGCAAGCTAACATCAACAAAACTATTATTGCTCATGTGCCTATCACTGATGGTCAGGTACAAGAAACCGGCGACTTTGAATTAGATGGCGTTACTTTCCCTGCAGCTGAAGTAAAAGTGGAATTTGTTGCCCCAGTTGACGGTAATGAAGCCATGTTTCCCACTGGTAACCTTGTTGATAATTTGCATGTACCGAATGTGGGTGATTTTAAAGCCACGATGATCAATGCAGGTATCCCCACTATATTTTTAAATGCCGAGGCGCTAGGATATTTAGGTACTGAACTACAAGAAGCCATTAACGGTGATGAGCAAGCCCTTAATCGTTTTGAAACTATTCGCGCTTATGGGGCCTTAAAGATGGGCTTGATTAAACATATTGATGAAGCGGTTAGTCGCCAACATACACCGAAAATTGCTTTTGTAGCTAAACCTATAGATTATCTGACTTCGAGTGGCAAAACTGTGAATAGACACACTATTGATTTGGCGGTCAGAGCGCTTTCAATGGGTAAATTACATCATGCCATGATGGGCACCGCAGCGGTCGCGATAGGCACGGCTGCGGCTATCCCTGGCACGTTAGTCAATTTAGCCGCAGGCGGTGGAGACCTTGATTCTGTTACCTTCGGCCATCCCTCTGGAACGTTAAAGGTAGGCGCACAAACCCAAATTCACAATGGAGTATGGACAGTTAATAAAGTTTCCATGAGCCGAAGTGCAAGAAAATTGATGAAAGGAGAAGTTTTTACACCAAGTGATAATATTTGAATGTATTTTAGTCAGTTAACCCCTCTGTTAAATAAGAAGAGCATTTATTAATATTCTAAAAGGCCAAAAATTGAGGCTGAAATTTTTTACCTCTCTCACTATCGCCGGCGCATGTATGTTAGCTGGCTGTAGTAATCCTGAAAAAGCACAAAACAAATTGGAACAAAGCATACCTATGACAGAAATGGTCGCAGAAGCCCCCTTGTGGTTGGAAGAAGTAGAAGGCAAACAAGCCTTAGATAAGGTCAATGCTTGGAATAAAGAGACCTTAAATAAACTAATGGCTGATAGTCGTTATACTCAGTATCTCGAAGCTGGATTAGAAATTGTTAATGCCAAAGATAAAATTCCTTATGGTACTTATCGTGGCCGTTTTGTTTACAATTTTTGGCAAGACGAAAATCATGTTCGAGGCATGCTACGAAGAACCACTTTAGATGAATACACTAAGTCTCAACCTAAATGGGAAGATTTGCTTAGCATTGACAATCTTTCAGCTTTAGAAGAAAAAAATTGGGTATATAAAGGGTCAGAGTGCTTAGAGAGTAATTATGACCGTTGCTTGTTATCCCTTTCTGATGGTGGCAAAGACTCGGTCGAAATACGTGAGTGGGATCATGCCAAACAATCATTTGTTGAAAATGGATTTTTTATCCCAGATGCAAAAACAGGGGTAAGCTGGAAAGATATTGATAACATCAATATTGCGACTAACTGGGGTGAAGGCTCTGTGACCGAAAGTGGTTACCCATTTATCATTAAGTCATTAAAAAGAGGCCAGTCACTTACACAAGCAAAACAAATATTTAAAGGCAAAAAAACTGATGTAGGTGTATGGCCATTTTCTCTTAATTTTGGCGATAACAACCTAAACATGGTTGTGCGCTCTGTGACATTTTTTGAATCATTATATTTTTGGCTTCCCGATGACGAACGCCTAGGAATTCAATTGCCTATACCTGAAAAGGTAGCAGTGCAAGGGGTTTTCAAAGGGCAATTAGTTTTATCTCTCAAGCAACAATGGTCGCCACAAGGTACAGAACAAATCTTTGATAGCGGCGATTTAGTGTCTTTTGATCTCCAACATTGGCTGCAAAATCAAGAAGTAAAAGGCTTACAACTGGTTTACCATCCCAATGAGCGAGCCACTATAGATGCTGTTTCTATAACCAAAAATACACTCGTCTTAACCTTGTTAGAAAATGTGGTGAGCAATATCTATATTTATGACTTTACTGATAGATGGTCACAGGTGAAATTAGCGATGCCTGAAAACGGTTCAATGTCAGTTTCATCAGCCCATATTGATAGTGATATTATTTTTATTAATCAAGAAAGTTTTGTTGCCCCTGATACCTTATTTAAAGTTGATGTAAACAATCTGGATATCACAGGGATTAAATCTATCCCAGCTCGTTTCGATGCCTCAAATATTGTAGTTGAACAATTTCAAACGAGTTCAAAAGATGGTGAAAAGATCCCCTATTTTGTAGTCCGACAAAAAGACATAAAATTTGATGGAACAAACCCAACACTACAATACGCTTACGGTGGTTTTCAAGTCTCATTAAAACCGAGTTATTCAGGACTGCTAGGGAAAAACTGGCTAGAACAAGGGGGTGTTTATGTATTGGCAAATATTCGTGGTGGTGGAGAGTTTGGTCCAAATTGGCATCAAGCGGGACTAAAAACTAAACGACAGGTTATTTTTGATGACATGATTGCAGTTGGCGAAGATGTTATCGCTAAAAAGATCACCTCCTCTAAACACTTAGGCATAATGGGTGGCTCAAATGGTGGCCTGTTAATGGGGGTTATGTATACTCAAAGACCAGACTTATGGAACGCCGTTGTCTGTCAGGTACCTTTGTTGGATATGTTGCGTTATCACAAGTTATTAGCAGGGGCTTCATGGGTTGGGGAATACGGTAGTCCAGACATCCCCGATGAACGTGCATTTTTAGAAAAAATATCTCCGCTACATAATATTGATCCTGATGGTGATTATCCATCAATCATGTTTGTTACTTCTACAAAAGACGATCGAGTGCATCCAGGGCATGCAAGGAAGATGGCTTATTTATTAGAAAAACATGGTCATGAATTCGAATATTATGAAAATATTGATGGTGGGCATTCGGCATCTGCTAATTTACAAGAAAGAGCAAAACGAACGGCATTGGAATACACTTTTCTATCTCAGAAATTAATGGATTAAATCTCTTATGGCAGCTTAAGTAACGTTAACCTAGACGATTCATTCTTTGTTCATAACTGCGAATGCATGATAAATATCATTCACTCAAAAATACCTGTTTACCGAGGTTAAAATGCGTATATTGTTTTTATTATTATTCATGTTATCGATTGGCACCACCATCGCTAAAGAGCATTCTAATGCTCAACACCTTAGAATAATTGAAGTGTCTGGTGTGGGAAGCGTTCTAAGTGTGCCAGATCGGTTTAGCTTTAGTTTGTCAATTGAACAAAGAGGAGGCGTTGCTTCAGAACTAAATAAGGCTATCATCGAAAAAACAAATTCTGTGGTCCAGGCTTTGATTAAGATTGGAGTCGACAAAAAAGCGGTTCAATCACTACAAGTACAATTTAGTCCTTGGGTTGAATACAATGGTAATACTCGGGAACAAAAAGGTTTTATATTAACCAGGCAAGTTAAAGTCACCTTGAAAACATTAACTCAATACGAACAATCTATAGACACGGTGTTAAGTCTTGGTGTGAGTAACATTAATGAATTTATTTTTACTAACAGTCAAGCCGATGCACATTATAAAGAGGCATTAAAGCATGCCTTATTGAATGCCAAACAGCGAGCCATGGATATGGTTAATGTGTTGGACTTGAAAATAGCGGGTGTAATATCCATATCAGAACAATCTAATGTTGAGGTAGCACCAATACAAATGAAGGTGCTGCAATTACAGTCGTCAGAAAGTTACCAACCAGGAGAAATGTCTACACAGGCATGGGTAAATGTTATTTTTGCTCTAAAAGACAGTAATAAATAGTTACATTTTAATTAAGGTTAGATTAATGGTAGAAATCAAGCAGCAACACTATTCAGAATTAGCTCAACAAATTGAAGCAATAATTGCTTGTGAACAAGACTTAGTCGCTAATATGGCGAATATTAGTGCGATACTTTATTGGGCTTTAGATAATGTTAACTGGGCTGGTTTTTATTTAATAAAAGATGAGCAATTGGTTTTGGGGCCATTTCACGGACAACCAGCTTGTATTCGTATCCCAATTGGTAAGGGAGTGTGCGGAATGGCAGTGTCAGAAAATACCATTCAAATGATTGACGATGTACATCAATTTTCTGGACATATTGCTTGTGATGCCGCTTCTAATTCAGAAATAGTGTTACCCATTCGCAAAGACAACCAAATTATCGCAGTGTTGGATATAGACAGCTCAGACATTGCAAGGTTTGATCATGCAGATAAATTAGGCTTGAGCCAAATAGTGGATATATTGCAAACTACTTTTACAACTCAAAAGAATTCAAAGATAGGGGAGTTGTTTAGTGAAACATACAATTGATATTCAAGTTGTACTCGCAACTGTTGAGGATATGGATTTTTGGGATGATAGGGCTAGCGAAGCCATGGATAGGTTAAACACTATTCTGCATATGCTTTATGATAAAGCACATGAAGATATTAATTCCACCTCTTTAGAGAATATGATCCAATATATTTGGGAAAATTGGCGAGAAGATGCACATTTACTCGATATAGATGAAGATGATTTGTATGACTGGGTTGACCAACTTCTAGCAACTTGGGATGATGAGCACCAAGAACCCCGTTAACACACTAACTAACTAGAAGAATGAATGGACAATCCACAAAAATTTTCAAACAGCAAAGAAGTCATTGGCTTTTTAGTTGAACAATTTCCCGCTTGTTTTAGTAATAAAGGTGATACTAAACCTTTAAAAATAGGTATTTTTCAAGATTTAGCTGAACGTTTGGAAAATGAAGAGCGAGTCAGTAAAACACTACTACGTTCGTCTTTACGGCACTACACTAATAGTTGGCGTTATCTTCATAGCATCAAAAAAGGTGCGCAGCGTATTGATTTAGATGGAAAAGATGTAGCTGCTATTGAAGATGAACATGTAGAACACGCTAAAAAGCAACTTGATGAAAGTAAGGCTAAAGTTGCTGAGAAGCGAAAAGAATTAAAAGTGTCTGGTACTGAAGTCAAAACTAATTACAAAAAGAAAGATGCGCCTAAGTTTAAACCTACGTCTAAAGTAGTTATTAATGAACAAACAAAGGTTAAGCAGCCTCCCGCTGAAAAATTAGAGCAACAACATATTGTCCCAGGAACCGCTGTGACAGTGAAGGTTGGTAAGAGCCCGATGCCTGCAACTATTACTGATGTCAGTAAAGATGGCATTCAAGTGCAACTAGATACAGGAATGGTGGTCAAAGTTCAATTGGAAAACTTGAGATTGGCTCGTTCAAAGAGGTAATAAATGATAAAATCAATTCGTATATCTGTGGCATCAGGTTTATTGGTGATGAGTTCGGGCTCTATAGCAATAGAGAGTAGTTTGGGTGTGAAAGACTTACCCAAACTGGCTCAAGAGTCGCAACACGTAGCGTCAGCTAAAAGAGTGTCCTCGCAATTTCTGCGCGCCCACTATAAACAAATTGATTTAGATGATGAATTATCGATCAAAATATTTGATCGGTTTATTCGCTCATTAGATTTTAATCGTAATGTCTTTCGTGCGGCAGATATTAAACGTTTCTCTGCCTACAGGGTTAAGTTTGATGATGCGATAGAACGGGGTAATCTAAGTATTGCCTATGAAATTTATCAACTTAATATGCAGCGTCGTACTGAGAGGTACGAATTTGCTCTTAGCTTGTTAGATAAAGAATTTAATTTCGAATTAGCTGATGACAAGTTTGTTTATGACCGAGAAGAGGCTGAATGGGCTAAAAGTATTGAAGAATTAGATGAATTATGGCGTCAAAGAGTCAAATATGACGCACTTAATTTAAAGTTAGCAGGTAAAGATTGGCCAAAAACTCAAGAACTCCTCACTAAACGTTACGAACGTGCAATTAAACGTTTAACCCAAACGTCTAGCGAAGATGTTTTTCAAACGGTGATGAATTCATTTGCCCGCAGCATTGAAGCGCATACTAGTTATTTATCACCACGCAATGCAGAACGCTTCCAAATGGAAATGAATCTATCTTTTGAAGGTATAGGCGCTGTATTGCTCAGCGAAGATGACTTCACCGTTATTCGTAGTGTTGTACCTGGCGGTCCTGCTGATTTGTCTAATAACATTAAACCTGAAGATAAGATTGTAGGTGTTGCCCAAGATAAAGACGAGTTTGTTGATGTTATTGGATGGCGCTTAGATGAAGTAGTAGAATTGATCAAAGGACCCAAAGGCAGTGTTGTCAAACTTCAGGTAGTAAAGGGGTCGTCTGAATCCACTGTGCCAGTTGTTGTTACGCTCACCCGAGATAAAATAAAGTTAGAAGATCGCGCTGCAAAATCTGACGTTTACATCCCTAAAGATGGGCCAAACAAAGACCAAAAATTAGGGGTTATCTCAATACCTTCTTTTTATAACAACTTACACAAAGACGTTGCAAAGGAAATTGACACTCTTACTGAACAAGGGGTACGGGGCATTATTGTTGATTTGCGGGGCAATGGTGGTGGTTCTTTGACTGAATCAACTCTGCTTTCAGGCTTATTTATCGATAAAGGTCCTGTGGTTCAAATTCGTGATGGTGCTGGACGAATTCGCCTTGAAAAGGACGTAGATGGTAAGGTGTTTTATGATGGACCATTAACAGTATTAGTTGACCGTTACAGTGCATCCGCTTCAGAAATATTTGCAGCCGCCATGCAGGATTATAATCGAGCGTTAATATTAGGCGAACAAACCTTTGGAAAAGGTACAGTGCAGCAACACCGTCCGTTAGGCAGAATTTATGATTTGTACGAAAACCCTTTGGGCAGTGTGCAGTTTACTATAGCCAAGTTTTATCGGATAAACGGTGGCAGTACTCAGCATAAAGGTGTTATCCCAGATATTTTGTTTCCATCTGTAATAGATCATGCTGATTGGGGCGAAAGCCAAGAAGAAAACGCCCTACCTTGGGACAGTATTGCTAGAGCCAATTACACCACTTTTGGTGAAAACAAAAATACGGTTAAAGGCTTAACAGACTTATACAACCAAAGGATTAAGAAAGAATTCAACTACATTTATGAGGATGTAGAACGTTACCGAATTAAAAAAGAAGATAAAACCATTTCTTTGGTCGAAATAGAACGACTAAAAGAAAAAACCGAAATTGAACAACGCAACCTTATGCGCACTAATGAACGTCTTGTTCGTCTTGGTTTAGAAAAAGTTGAAAATTTGGATGACTTACCGGAAGAACTTGAAACAGTTGATCCGTTTTTAGAAGAAGCTGCAAATATTACTTATGACGTATTAACTATGGGTAAGTACGCAATTAATAACAAATAAAAAAACTAAAAAAATAAAAAAGGGCTGCCACATGCAGCCTTTTACGATATAAAAATAATAATAAAAAGGGCAACACATGGCTGCACGTGGAGAATTTTCGTCTCGAATGGGATTTGTGCTGGCTGCTGCTGGTTCGGCAGTAGGATTAGGTAATATTTGGGGGTTTCCAACCCAAGTCGCGAGTAACGGCGGCGCAGCATTTGTGCTAGTTTATATTGTTCTAGCCTTTCTTTTAGCTTACCCAGTACTGATGGCAGAACTCATAATAGGCCGCGCAACGCGATCAAATATGGTCGATGCATTAGGCAAAATCTCAGGCAGTAATATTGGTCGCGCAACTGGGGTGTGGGGTTTTGTAACTGTTTCTTTAATTCTTTCCTTTTATGCATTAGTCGCGGGATGGATGTTATCCCATTTTTTGCAAACTATTAGCGATATGCTGGGTCAAGATGCCATTTCAAGTTGGTTAGTATCATCTTCATACACTAGAGATATTCTTTTTTCTGGTATCTTTCTTTGTTTAACTGCCAGTATTGTTACTGGAGGAGTGAGACAAGGTATTGAACTTTGGTCAGTTCGTTTAATGCCAGCCCTTTTTATTATTATTGTAATGTTGATTATTTATGTATCGACATTAGATGGGGCGGTGGAAGGTTGGAAAGCTTATCTGGTGCCCAATTTTAGTTTGATCATGGAACCCAATCTGCTGATAAACGCAATGGGGCAGGCCTTCTTTTCTATGTCTTTAGGGGTCGGTACCATGTTGGTATACGGGTCTTACGTCAGTAAAAAAGAAAATTTACCCACCCTTGGCGCTTCCGTTGCCTTAGTTGATATAGGGGTCGCTATTTTAGCCGGAATGCTGATTATTCCTGCTATGTATGTGGCGCTGCATAACGGTGTGAAAATATTTTCTGATAGCGGTGCATTAATTGAAGGCCCAAATCTGATTTTTGCGGTTTTGCCTTCGTTATTTGAAACCATGGGTACAGTCGGTATATATGTCGCATTTGTGTTTTTTGCCTTAATGATAATCGCTGCATTGACGTCCTCAATATCAATGCTTGAAGTCCCTGTTGCTTATGTAGTAGAAAATAAAGGCATAGACAGAAAGCGGGCAGTGTGGTTTTTAACTCTTGTAGTATTTATGATGAGTTCAACCATTGCATTTAATATGGATAGCCTGTTTGGATTCGTCATAGACTTAACCACTAAGTATAGTCAGCCTTTGCTAGGACTTGTTTTATGTATTTTTGCTGGATGGGTATGGAAACGTGATCAGATATTAGCGGAACTAAAACATGGTAGTGAACAGGCAGAGCGCAGTATGTTTTGGAAAATTTGGCCATGGTATGTACGTTTTGTTTGTCCAGTGGTTATAGCTGTTATGTTTTACCGTTCGATAGTGAATTAGTCCCACAACATAGATTTAAACCCAATTTAAAATTTCAGGATTGTAAAACGTTATGACAATTGAAAAACCAAAACTAGAAGCGTCTTTATCTGATGCACTTATTCCAATTGTAATATTAGTCATTTTGTTGGGTGGGTCGGTATATTTATTTGAAGATAATTCCTCTTTTGGTCCTAACCAAATTGCCTTATTAGTAGCGATGGGCATAGCCGCTATTATTGGTTTGAAAAATGGTTATAGCTGGGATGATATTGAGCAAGGTATTGTTAAAGGAATTTCTCGTTCGTTAGGTGCTATTCTAATCTTGCTGGCCGTTGGCTCACTCATTGGTACTTGGATGCTAGCGGGTACAGTTCCAACCCTCATATATTACGGCTTAGATTTGTTAAACCCTTCGATGTTTTACGCCGCCACCTGCCTTATTTGTGCCATAGTCGCAATGAGCATTGGTAGTTCATGGACCACAGCCGCAACAGTGGGTGTAGCCCTGATGGGAGTGTCTATAGGAATGGGGATGTCCGAAGCGATTACAGCCGGGGCCATTATTTCAGGCGCTTATTTTGGTGATAAAATATCACCTCTTTCTGAGACAACTAACTTAGCACCCGCTATAGCGGGCACTAATTTATTTGAACATATTCAGTATATGATGTGGACCACTATTCCTAGTATTATTATCACCCTCATTTTATTTGTAGTGATTGGTTTAGGCGCTGATTTACCTGATTCAGCCGGTAGCATCAAAGAAATGCAAACCTTGTTGCAGCAAGAGTTTAATTTGAGTTTACATATGTTGATACCGTTGTTGGTGTTGTTAACCATGGCGATTAAAAAAGTACCAGCATTTCCAGCCGTTGCTATAGGCGCATTGTTAGGTGGTATATGGGCTGCGGTGTTTCAACCTGAAGTTATTGCAAGTCTAGCGGGTGAAGGGGTAAGCGCTCTTCGAGGCACGATAGTCGTGGTATGGACGGCACTGTTTGATGGTGTCTCTTTCTCAACTCCCAGCGATACGTTAAACGACCTTTTAAGTCGCGGCGGCATGTCGAGTATGCTTAATACTATCTGGTTAATTATGTGTGCAATGACGTTTGGTGCTGTATTGGAAAGAATTGGGTTGCTTAAAAGAGTGGTAACTGCATTTTTAAAAGGCGCCACAACTGCAGGTGATATGATCACCCGAACTATTTTTACTTGTATTGGCACTAATATTATTACCGCCGATCAGTATATGGCGATTGTGATGCCTGGCAGAATGTATAAAAATGAATTTGAAAAACGAGGCTTACATCAGCTGAATTTATCCCGAAGCTTAGAAGATGGTGGCACATTAACGTCGCCACTTATCCCATGGAACACCTGTGGGGTTTATATGCACGGTGTCTTGGCAGTCAACCCTTTAGATTATATTTTCTATACGTTTTTTAATTTGATTAACCCTATTTTAGCTATTATTTATGCTTACTTAGGCATTAAAATTTTACGTATACCTATTCCTGAACCTCAACTTGAACAGGAACCAATCATAACAAAAGTTTAATATACAAATCGTGCTGGCTTACCTGTACGTTCTGTATGTCCCGTTAAATCTTATTCATTTTTGAGGATATGATGTCCACTATTATTCCTGCTGTAAAAAAGCGCTCCGACTACCGAAAGCCTGACTTTTTAATCCATCACGTAGAACTAGAATTTACCTTGATTGATAGAAGTACAAAGGTGATTTGTATTTCCAAAGTAACCAGAAACGGAACACACAACAAACCTCTTATTTTGGATGGCGAAGGCATTCAGTTATCCTCTGTGCAGATAAATGATACAGATGTTTCTAACTATCAGCAAACAGACACGTCCCTGACAATTGATACCGATATTGATGAATTTGAATTACGTATTGAAAATATTATTAACCCCAAAGATAACTCTAGTTTAGAAGGTTTATATCTCCAAGCGGGGGCGTATTGCACGCAATGTGAGGCCGAAGGTTTTAGAAAAATCACTTATTTTTTGGATAGACCTGATGTACTGGCCACTTATGATGTCAAAATTATTGCGAACAAAAATCATTTTCCTTTTTTACTGTCTAATGGCAATAAGGTAGGTTCTGGTGACTTAAGCGATGGCAATCACTGGGTGAAGTGGTCAGATCCCTTCAAAAAGCCTTGTTATTTATTTGCTTTAGTAGCAGGTGATTTTGAGCTTTTGGAAGACAGCTTTATTACACAGTCAGGTAGAACCATTGCCTTAGAGTTATTTGTAGATAAAGGCATGCTAGGCAGAGGCCAACACGCCCTTGATTCACTAAAAAAAGCCATGAAGTGGGACGAAACTGAATTTGGTCTTGAGTACGATCTTGAAATTTATATGGTAGTGGCTGTCGACTTTTTTAACATGGGTGCCATGGAGAACAAGGGTCTTAATGTATTTAACAGTAAATTCGTCTTAGCCGATGCACAAACCGCCACAGATGAAGATTATTTTAATATAGAAGCCGTTATTGCCCATGAGTATTTCCATAATTGGACTGGTAACAGAGTAACCTGCCGTGACTGGTTTCAATTAAGTTTAAAAGAAGGGTTAACCGTTTTTCGTGATCAGCAATTTAGTGCTGACATGTCTTCGCCTATTGTTAATCGAATCCAAAACGTAAAAGTCATTCGAGAACGACAGTTTGCCGAAGATGCGAGCGCTATGTCACACCCCATCAGGCCTGATGAAGTGATTGAAATGAATAATTTCTATACTGTTACTGTGTATGAAAAAGGCTCTGAAGTGATCAGAATGTTATTTACCTTGTTAGGTAAAACAGGCTTTTTAGCGGGTATCAAACTCTACTTCAAACGATTTGATGGGCAAGCTGTTACTTGTGATGATTTTGTACAAGCCATGCAAGATGCCAATGATAAGGATTTATCGCAATTTAGACGTTGGTATAGTCAATCGGGTACACCTCAAGTTTCAGTGACAGACTCTTACGATGCAAGTTTAAAAATGTATAGAATTGAATTCCAACAGAATCACTCTGCTACTTTTGAACAAAAAGATAAACAGAACTTGGTCATTCCTATTCAATTTAGTCTGCTTAACGATAAACTTGAACCACTAATGTTGGATGATTCTGACAAAGAGCAAATGACGTTAGAGTTAAATGATACCCAACAAAGTCTAGAATTTAAAAACGTTGATTCAAAGCCCATTCCTTCATTGCTTCATGGTTTTAGTGCGCCTGTTAAGCTGGATTATCCCTACAGTCAGCAGCAGTTAGGCAAGGTTATGCTGGGATCACCCGATGAATTTGCTCGTTGGGATGCAGGTCAAAAATTATTTAGTGATTGTATCCATAATTTAGCGGATAAAACCGAACAGCAACAAATGGACTCTATTGCTCAGACCGTCTCAATGTTTGAACCTATTATTGAGGCAAAGGATATCTCGTTGGCATTAAAGGCCGAGATATTGACCTTGCCCAGTTTTGAGACTTTGTTTCAACAAATGGACTCAGTCGATATAGACGTATTGAATCAGTCACGAAAACAATTATTTAAAGCATTAGCTAAAACATTTCAAGCTAATTGGTTGCGCCATTATTCGGCGTTTGAACAACAACCTTATGTCTACCAATCAAAACAAGTTGAACAAAGAAAAATGCGTAATCTTGCGCTTAAGTACTTAACTTTGTCAGAATTACCTGATGTTGAACAACTTTTAACACATCAATTTAATAACGCAGATAATATGACTGATTCTTTGGGCGTGCTAGGTGCAGCTCAATTAGGTGACTTGGATTTATTCGAAAAACTGATGTTAGCGTTTGAACATAAATGGCATAGGGATCCGTTAGTTTTGGATAAGTGGTTTGCTTTGCATGCTAATACCGATCGATCAGATATTGTTGCGCGTATAAGTATGTTGATGGGGCACAGCCAATTCACCATTAATAATCCTAATAGAGTGAGAGCTTTAATCGGTACGTTTAGCTTTTTTAATGTGGCTGGATTCCACAATATTGATGGCACTGGTTATAAGTTTGTAGCTGATTATCTGATAAAGTTAAATGAGGTTAACCCTCAAATCGCTGCTCGGATTATTACGCCATTAATACAATGGCAAAAAGTAGATAAAACCAGGCAACAACTTATGCAACATCAGCTGATGCGTATCGGTAATACAAAGGGGTTGAGTACCGACTTATATGAAAAGATAACAAAAAGTTTACCCTAATGGCCATTACACGTAGATTAAGAACACCACAATGCAGATCTTTTATTTTACCTTGTCGCTCAAATATGAACTATGTGAACAGCTCTATATTCCTGGCATCAATAGCGTTGTGATGAAAGCTGACAATGGTAAAAGGATCCAATTACCAGTCAGAAATTTACGACCCCATGTGAGTCCAATTGGAATAAAGGGTAGATTTAGATTGACGATTGACAATAATAATAAAATTAAGAGTTTTGAAAAAATTGCTTAAAAAGGCATCAATGCTTGTAAAAATAATGTGCATAAGTATTAAGTTTATTTTCATTTTAAAGGCCCTTATGGGCCTTCTTTATGCTTATTATTTGAATAGCTATGCAGATTGTTAAAATTAAGTAAATATAAGTCTTTTATTGCAGGATAATTTTAGCGAGAATGTGTCATAAAATACAAGAATTGTATATATCTCTGTTTTTTGTCTAATCTAGCATGACTAATCATCAATACCTTAGCATGCTAGGTAATTACAAATTTTCCTACTATTAATAAGTTATAAAAAAGAATGGGTAAACACATGACGGTTGCAGATAACCAACATTCAGTTCTACTTGAAAACGTCTATAAATTGATTAATAAAAAAGTGGCTCCTGAGCGGGTTGAACAAGTTACAAATTTCTCCAAAATACTCTTCAAAAACATTGCACATGAGGATTTAGATAACCGAACTGAGGATAACCTGTACGGTGCAACCTTGAGTTTATGGAATCAGTTTGTGGATTATCAAGGCGATGCGCCTTTTATTCGCGCTTTTAATCCAGCCATTAGTAAACACGGGTGGCAATCAACTCATACCATCGTAGAAATCATTGTCACTGATATTCCATTTTTAGTGGATTCAGTACGTATGGCACTGAATAAAATGGGCATAACAGCACACTTATTATTGCATTGTCCTATTGGCCTAAAGCGTAATGAGCAACACACATTAGTTTCCTTTGAAAGTACTAACAATAAAAATAAAGATGTTATCAGGCAAACCGTTTTCCTGATTGAAGTAGACAGACAAACATCAAAACTTGCCTTAGAGCAACTCACAGATGAGCTGATGTCAGTCGTTAACGATGTGTCTATGGCTGTGCAAGATTGGCAACCGATGCGAGCTAGGTTAAGAGATATTATTGAGGATTTCAAAACTAGTCAGTGTCCAATATCTGCCATTCAGAAAAATCAAACTGAAAAATTTTTAGCATGGCTTAACGACCACAATTTTACCTTAATGGGATACCGTTCATATAGTGCTAAGGCCATAAAAGGGGATTACCGCTGGGTTGCCGATAATGATTCTAGTTTAGGTCTGATGAAAAACTCAAAGACTAATCGTGACCGAGTGTTGTCAAATATTCCGCCTTCGGCTAGGGAAGAAGCACTGAGTCATAATCCATTAATGCTGACAAAAACCAATTCTCGTTCTAGGGTTCATCGTCCCGCCTATTTAGATTACGTTGGGATTAAACGTTTTGATATTGAAGGTAATGTAATTGGAGAAGATAGGTTTATCGGCCTTTACTCTGCTTCATTTTATAATAGTAGTGCTACACAATTGCCGGTGCTTCAGGAAAAAATCAACGCAATATCTAAATTGTCTGGTTTTGATCCTGGCTCTCATGGGCATAAGGCTTTTTTAAATATTATTGAGACCTATCCTCGAGACGAATTACTGCAAGGCAGTGTAAAAGAACTCGCAAAAATTGTATTGGGTATTTTTCAAATGCAAGAGCGTGGGATCTCTAGGCTGTTCGCACGTAAAGATGTATTTGGCCGTTTTATTTCTTGTATGGTATTTGTACCAAGAGAGCGTTATAACACTCAGCTACGCAAAGATATTCAGGTTCTACTCAAACAATCTTTTGCCAGCGAAGAAGATGTTGAATTTACCACTTATTTTTCAGAATCTGTTTATGCGAGAACCCATTACATTGTCAGAGTGAAAAACAATAACGCGGAATATAATGTGAAGGATATTGAGAAAAACATCATCGAATTAAATAAAAGCTGGGATGACAGATTAGCCAACACTATTCGTTCTAATCATGGAGAGGCAAAAGGCAAAAAGCTTGAACAGAGATATGTAAATGCCTTTCCAAGCAGTTACAAAGAGTACAATTTGCCCAGTGCTGCATTAGTTGATATCGAAAAACTTGAGTTGCTTAATACAGAACATACTTTGGATATGTTGTTCTACCGACCTCAAGAAGAAGGGCCAGAAAGTAAAGCGGTTAGGTTGAAACTGTTTCACGGGAATGAACCCATCCATTTGTCAGCTGTATTGCCCATGCTTGAAAACTTTGGTTTACGAGTCATAGATGAAAGTCCCTTTAAAATCAGCCATAATGAAGAGCAAGTTAATTGGATCATGGATTTCTCCATGTTGCATAACACCAGCAATGACATGGATATGGGGCAGGCTCAGATGTTATTCCAAACAGCATTTTCAGAAGTTTGGTATAACGCCTTAGAAGATGACCCCTTTAATCGTTTAGTATTGGGTGCAGGATTAACGGGTAGAAATGTAACTATTTTACGCTCCTACGCAAAATATATGCGTCAAATCGGCGGTTCTTTTAGCCGTGACTACATTGCAAATACCCTAGCAAACTATCCCAAAATCGCAACTTTACTGGTTCAATTATTTCATCAAAAGTTTGACCCTAAAACTAAGGGTACTAGCAAAGTTGAAGAAACAATGCTCAACACTATTAAAGAACAATTAGAGAACGTATCTAATTTAGATGATGACAGGATTATCTGTCGTTATCTGGATTTGATTTTGGCGACTTTGCGTACCAACTTTTATCAAAAAGATGAACTGGGCAATCAAAAACCTTATGTTTCATACAAAATGTTGCCTGAACTTATTCCTGAGATGCCATTACCTAGACCTAAGTTTGAAATTTTTGTGTACTCACCACGCATTGAAGGTGTCCATCTAAGAGGCGGAAAAGTAGCACGAGGTGGGTTACGTTGGTCAGACCGACAAGAAGATTTCAGGACAGAAATATTAGGCTTAGTAAAAGCACAACAAGTTAAAAATACTGTGATTGTGCCAGTAGGCGCTAAAGGCGGGTTTGTTTGTAAAAACTTACCTATGGATCAGGGCCGTGAAGCTTTCCAAAAAGAAGGCCAAGAGTGCTACAAAATATTTATCCGTAGTTTACTGGATATCACTGACAACATAGTTGAAGGCAAAGTGGTGCATCCAAAAGATGTTGTCAGACTAGACGAAGATGACGCTTATTTGGTTGTTGCAGCAGATAAGGGAACGGCTACCTTCTCTGATATTGCGAATAGTATCTCAGACGAGTTTAATTTTTGGTTAGGTGATGCGTTTGCTTCAGGTGGCAGCATTGGTTACGACCATAAAAAAATGGGCATTACCGCAAAGGGAGCATGGGAGTCTGTTAAGCGTCATTTCAGAGAAATGGGTAAAGATTGTCAGACCACTGACTTTACTTGTGTTGCAATAGGCGACATGGCGGGTGATGTATTTGGTAACGGTATGTTGTTATCTACACACACTAAATTAATTTGTGCTTTTAACCACTTACATATCTTCTTTGACCCTAGTCCAAACATTGAGACCTCATATAAAGAAAGAAGACGACTATTTGAAAATCCGTCTCTGAGTTGGGACGATTATGATAGAAAGTCTATCTCAAAAGGTGGAGATATTTTTAGTCGCTCGGCTAAATCAATTAAACTAACGTCAGAAATGAAAAAGTGGCTGGGCACTAAACAGCAAAGTATGACACCGAATGAACTTATTCATAACGTCCTAAAAATGCCTGTTGATTTAATCTGGAATGGGGGTATTGGTACTTATCTTAAAAGCACCAAAGAAACTCACGCTCAGGTAGGAGATCGTGCCAATGACGACGTACGAGTTAATGGTAATCAATTACAGGCAAAAATAATTGGTGAAGGCGGAAACCTAGGCGCAACACAACTTGGACGCATAGAATTTGCTGCAAATGGCGGCAAGGTAAACACCGATTTTATTGATAATGTGGGTGGGGTGGATTGTTCGGACAATGAAGTTAACATCAAGATTCTCCTTAACTCTTTAGTCAATGCTGGCGATTTAACAATTAAACAACGCAACAAAATACTCTATGAAATGACGGATGAAGTGGGTGAGTTGGTTATTCAGGATTGTTACCGTCAAACCGAGTCAATATCCATCTCTGCATTGGGTGGAGTAGGTCAATTAAGAGAGCAATTACGTTTTATTCATGGTTTAGAGCGTGAAGGGTACTTAAACAGAGAATTAGAATTTATTCCTGCCGATGATGAGATTTCTGAAAGACTATCTAAGTCTTCAGGATTAACCAGACCTGAGTTATCAGTATTGATTGCTTATGGAAAAATGGTTATGAAAGAGAAATTTAACGTCGCATCGATTACTGATAATCCATATCACGGAAAGTTATTAATTGAAGCTTTCCCTAAAAAGCTTCAAGAAAATTTTTCTGCCCAGATGCAACTGCACCCGCTTAGAAGCGAAATCATTGCTACAAAATTAACCAATAATATCATTAACGATATGGGCATGAACTATGTCTTTAGGATCCAAGAAGAGACAGGGGCTGGAGTTGATGAGATTGCCACCGCTTATTCTGTAGTTAAAGGCATTTTTGGAATGCAAAGTTTGTGGGATCAGATCGATAATTTAGACAATAAAGTATCCTCAGAAGTACAATTACGTATGCTCGACAGCATGCGAAGAACTTTGCGCCGTGCATCAAGATGGTATCTGCGTCACGGTAGTAAGACCTTAAGTATTCAAGATTCAATTGACAGTTATCGCACTACTTTCGAAGACTTGTTCACTAATATTCAGGATTATTTAGTAGAAAGTGAATATAAACAACTTGAAAACGCTACCCTTGTCCTAAAAACTGCTGGTGTACCAGATTTAATCGCATACCGAGTTTCTTCACTTAGCAATATGTTCCCTTGTATGGACTTAGCTCAAGTTGCAGAATCTGATAAACGCGATATAAAACTGGTTTCAAATTTATACTTTAAATTAGGTTCAAAACTTGAATTACATTGGTTCTTGTCTCAAATTGATGGTCAAGCCGTAAGTAATCATTGGCAAGCATTGGCACGGGCTTCGTATCGCGAAGAGCTTGATTGGCAGCAAAGATCGATTACTGCAGTCTTGTTAGCATCCGATCCAAAGAATAAAGATGCAGAATCAATTCTAAATAATTGGATGCTCAACAATCAAGTTCTTCTTGATCGCTGGTATCATATGATGTCTGAATTTAAAACCAGTAGTACACATGAGTTTGCTAAGTTTTCAGTTGCCCTTAGAGAGTTAATGCAGCTGAGCATCAACGCCAACAACTGACAATAGGGCTTATCTATTTAAGCCCTTTATATTTAACAACGCCCTGGTTTTCGTGAATACGTGCTAGGGCTTTTTTATGATTAAAGAGAAATTATGTATTCCATTATCCAAAAATTATTGTTCACCCAAAATCCTGAGTGGAGCCATGACTTCACAATTAATTGGCTGAAACGTACTCAGAACAACCTATTAAACTGTGTATATAAACAAAATTTAGCTGACAAACCAGTGCAAGCATTTGGGTTAACGTTTAAAAATCCGCTGGGACTCGCTGCAGGTTTAGATAAAAACGGAGAGTGCATTGATGCTTTTGGCGCTATGGGTTTTGGTTTTATCGAAATTGGCACCGTCACACCTAAACCACAACCGGGCAATGACAAACCCAGAATGTATCGTTTACCTCAAGGTCAGTCCATTATTAACCGTATGGGATTTAATAATAAGGGGGTGGATAACCTGATTGAAAACGTTAAGCAGGCAAAATATACAGGTATTTTAGGTATCAATATCGGTAAAAATAAAGACACACTGGAAGAGCAGGCATTGCATGACTACCTCATTTGTCTGCGTAAAGTATACAACTATGCGAGTTATGTCACAGTCAATATCTCTTCACCCAACACCCCAGGATTACGAAATTTGCAACACGGCCAAGCCTTAGATGAGCTGTTAGTTGGTATTAAGAATGAGCAAAAGTTATTGCAAATTCAATATGCTAAATATGTACCGATCCTAGTTAAGATCGCACCTGATCTTTCAGAGCAAGAGATTGTCGACATGTCTAATTCTTTGATCAATGCCAAGATCGATGGGGTGATTGCAACCAACACTACTTTAGACAGAACAGAAGTATTGGGACAACCATATGCAGAAGAAATGGGTGGCCTTAGCGGCGCAGCATTAACCGCTAAGAGTCAGGCTGTAACTAAGAAGCTTGTCGAAGTAATAGCTGGCAGAATACCGGTTGTTGGGGTAGGGGGAATTCACTCTGCTAAGTCTGCAAAGGCTCGGATCGAGGCTGGATCAACCTTGATCCAACTGTATACAGCATTGATCTATCAAGGGCCAAAAGTGATCAAGGAGATCGTAGGTGCTATATAATGATCCTGCATGGATCTGGTTCTTTTATACTAAATAAAAAGATAATAAATGGCCCAAATGTTAAGAACATATGGTATTTTTTAATTGTTATTAATTATAGAGATTGTTCAGTTTTATGCTGCATCCCATGTCAGATTGGTATTGGTTTTCTGAAAATAGTCGACTTATGTTGTCTATGGGGAAAGAGTGGCAGTGTACAACTGCATATGGACAACAACAGATTATTGATTTACCAAAGTCACATCAGTTGTTCAATCTATCTGATAGCGAATGTTATCTAACATTCGCTAATCACTTACTTGCTAGTGGCGGGCATTTTTCAGATGCGCAACTCACGCACATTTTAATTAATGCGACAGCAGCGACAATGTTTCATAAGCCTGTGTCACCCAAAAGTTGGTTTTTAGATGAAATTGAGTCTTTTGGTTTTCATCACAGGTTAGCCAGAGTGGTTAATAAATTTAATTCTGCCGTGGTATTGATTTTGACTGATGAACTCTCTCTTGCCACTTGTATGCTGATATCGTCGGAACTACAACTTAATGAAAACAAATTCTTAAAACAGTTTGATTTAATTAAGCTAGCAAAAACCCGTCTTGAACCTCTATTATCGGAATCCAGCTCCCAGCTTACCGCATAACGTTTACTTGATTCTGTTTACAACAAGATAATTTATTCAAAGTTAGCTGCTTTTAAATATCGATTAAACATGCGCTTAGTCGACATTTACCGTATAATCGCGCCCGTTTTAATCTATGAGTATCTTGAGCCGCACTATGAGCCAAACGAGCCAAACGAGCCAAACCACGTTCGAATTTTTAATCACTACGTCTAAGGGCTTAGACGGACTGCTATTAGATGAAATAGCAGTGATATGCCCAGACGTGGCATTAAAATCAAAACCCGGACAAGTGTTGTTTAGCGGCGAACTCGCTGATGCTTATAAAGTCTGTATTTGGTCGCGTTTAGCAAACCGCGTCTTAATTAAGCTTGCCGAGGGGGAAGTCAATACAGCCGACGATGTATACAAAGTCACTGACCAAGCAAACTGGCCTACACATTTTGGTGTAGACGATACCTTTATGGTGGACTTTACCGGTACTAACCAAAGTATCAATAATACCCAGTTCGGCGGCTTGAGAGTGAAAGATGCCATAGTTGATCAATTCTCAACGTTTTTCGACGTCCGTCCTTCAGTCAGTAAAGTCTCTCCAAACATTAGAATACAAGCTCGTATGTGGCGAAGTATGTTGGGTGTTTATATTGATATAACAGGTCAAAGCTTACATCAAAGACACTATCGGTCTAAAACGGGTATAGCCCCAGTGAAAGAGCATTTAGCCTGCGCCATGCTGATTAGAAGTGGATGGCCGAAGAATATGCAATTACCATTGATAGATCCCATGTGTGGTTCTGGCACCATTGCGATAGAAGCGGCGATGCTGGCAACAAATATAGCACCAGGCTTAAAACGCGAGTCCTGGGGGTTTGATGCATGGAAACAACATGACAAATCTAGCTGGGACACTTTAATTCAAGCAGCAAAGCAGGCTAGACAGCCCCATAGCGGCATCATTTGGGCGAATGATATTGAGAGCTCGATAATTTCTGTAGCCAGAGAAAACGCAGAATCAGCTGGCGTTGCTGACTTAATTAAATTTACCCAACAGGATGCATGTACTTTACCATCAACAGATTTACCTAGTGGCTACATGGTAAGTAATCCACCTTACGGTGAAAGGTTAAGTGAAACCACGCAACTTATCCCCATTTTCCAAAAATGGGGCAGTTGGTTAAAACAAGAATTTAAAACTTGGCATCTGTCGTTATTAACATCTGACCGTGACTTGTTGCGCCAAATGAAATTAGCGGCCAAAAAAGAATACAAACTAATGAATGGTAAATTGGAATGTTTATTAGTTAACTATGAATTAGATGAAAAAAACTGCCAAGTCCGAGAAAATAAAGCAGTTAATACTGACTTCTCTAATCGTTTAGGTAAAAACTTGGTTAAAACCAATAAATGGTTAAAAAATCAAAATACCAATTGTTATCGTATTTATGACGCCGATTTACCTGAATACAATGTAGCAGTGGACAGATATGCCGATTACTTAGTGGTACAAGAATATTCAGCACCTAAAGACGTTCCTGAACAAAAAGCGAAAAGGCGGGTACAGGAAGTCATGATATCCTTGCCACAAGTCACTGGTATTGATCCAAATAAGATTGTTCTTAAAGTCAGAGAACAACAAAAAGGTACAAACCAATACCAAAAAGTGTCGCAACGAAAAGAAACCATTGAAGTGTTTGAAAACGGTGCAAAGTTTCAGGTCAATTTATATGACTATTTAGATACGGGGTTGTTTTTAGACCATAGAGTGACACGTCAATTATTCCAACAGAAATCCAAAGGCAAAGACGTACTGAACTTGTTTGCTTACACCGGCAGTTTTTCTGTTCATGCCGCTTTAGGTGGTGCAAAATCTGTGACCACAGTGGATATGTCTAATACCTACATTGACTGGGCAAAAGAGAATTTCAAGATTAATAAGTTGACCGGCGCTTATGAATTTATCCAAGCCGACTGTTTGACTTGGCTAAACCGTCATAATGGTAAATATGATTTAATGTTTATTGATCCCCCGTCTTTTTCCAACTCAAAACGAATGGAAGGGACATGGGACGTACAAAGAGATCATCTAGCCTTGATTACAGATGCAGTAACTTGCCTCAATCCTGGCGGGGAGATTTTGTTTTCAAACAATTTACGACAATTTAAGTTAGACGAGGTTGCACTGGTTGAGTTAGGACTGAGCATTGAAGATATTTCGAAGCAAACCTTGCCTGAAGATTTTCTGCGTAATCCTAAAATTCATCATTGTTGGTCTCTCGTTAAACAGTAGGGCGTGTTAAATTGTATGGGTTTAATTTTATATACAGGTCAAGGTTGTAGCCTTTGTGAACAAGCCGAGACTTTACTTGAAGAAGTAGACAAAGGTGCGGCCTCCACGCTTAAAAAAGTGGATGTACGTGCTAATTCTGATTTGTACCATTTATACGGTGCCCGAATTCCGGTTTTGTATCGAGAAGACATACATAGTGAATTACCTTGGCCATTCGATTTTTTTCAATTAGGTGAGTTTTTACGTTGAGTTTATTGCAGTTAAAAAATGCCAGTATCATCCTTGGTCATCCCCCTTTATTAAATGGTATCGAACTAGTTATTCACCCCGGTGAAAGATTATGTTTAGTAGGCCGCAATGGTTGCGGTAAGTCTACCCTGCTTAAAGTGATTGAAGCAGATATCAAACTAGACGACGGACAACGTTTAGTAAACAAAGAAGTGAAAATTTCACGCTTACCACAGGACCCTCCTGCAAGTGTGGAATGTAGTCTGTTTGACTATGTGGCAGAAGGGTTGGCAGAGGTCGGGGAGTATCTGAAAGGGTATTTTCACCAGGCTGATCTAATAGCTGAAGACCCCTCTGATGCCAATATGGCAAAATTAGAGTTCTTTCAACAACAACTTGATCACCACAATGGCTGGCAGCTTGAACAACGTATTCAGCAGGTATTGACTAAGCTGCAGCTTGATCCTAATCAGCAACTGAGCAATTTGTCTGGTGGTTGGAGAAGAAAAGCCGCGTTAGCCAAAGCCATGGCAAGTGAGCCAGATATTCTGTTATTAGATGAGCCTACCAACCACCTTGATATTGATATGATCAAGTGGCTTGAAGATGCCATCCTTGGTTATGCTGGTGCCGTGGTGTTTGTTAGCCATGACAGGGCATTTATTCGTAAAGTCGCCAGTCGTATCATCGATTTAGACCGGGGTAATTTGGTCAGTTATCCTGGTAATTATCAGGCCTACATTGATCAAAAATCCCATGATTTGGAAGTTGAAGAAACCCAGAATGCGCTGTTTGATAAAAAGTTAAGTATAGAAGAAACATGGATAAGACAAGGTGTAAAAGCCCGTCGTACTAGAAACGAAGGTCGCGTCCGTGCCTTAAAAGCATTAAGAACTGAACGTTCCCAAAGAGCCAACAAGTTAGGTACGGCGAAGGTCAGTGTTAGCGAGTCTAAGAGTTCAGGGAAAATTGTTTTTGAAACAGAAAATTTGCATTACATCATTGCCGATAAGCTGATTGTTGAATCACTGACTACCACCATTCAAAGAGGCGAAAAATTGGCCTTAGTAGGTCCAAATGGTTGTGGTAAAAGTACCTTAATTAGGCTGTTATTAGGACAATTATCACCAACCTCAGGTGTGGTGAAATCAGGCACAAAACTTGATGTGGCCTATTTTGATCAACACCGAGACCAGTTAGATGGCGAACTTAAAGTCATTGACGCTATTGCTGATGGACGACGGGAAGTGACCATTAATGGCAAAACAAAACATGTTATGAGTTATTTACAAGATTATTTGTTTACGCCAGAAAGAGTGAATTCGCCTGTTAAGTCCTTATCAGGCGGTGAAAAAAATCGGTTGTTGTTAGCCAAGTTAATGTTAAGACCGAGCAATATGCTTATTCTGGATGAGCCGACAAATGACTTAGACGTAGAAACTCTAGAGTTGCTTGAAGATACTATATGTAATTATCCTGGTACGGTTATTTTGGTTAGCCATGACAGGGAGTTTGTTGATAATGTTGTGACATCCAGTTATTTCTTCGAAGGCAATGGCATAGTAAGAGAGTTTGTAGGTGGTTGCACTGATATTAGTGATTGGTATTCGCAGCAATTGACCCAGAAAATCACACCTGCTGCAACTAAATCACAAACTCAGAGTCCTAAGAGCAGTTTGCCAGGAGTAAAAGGTAAAAAGTTGTCATATAAGTTGCAACTTGAATTAGAATCGTTACCTTTGAAAATTGAAATCCTTGAAACGCAAGTCGAAAGTTTGCAAAAATTGGTTAACGCTCCTGACTTTTTTACACAAGAAGCGTCAAAATCAGATCCTATACTTGCAGATTTAGCTGACTCAGAAAAAAAGCTAAAACACACGTATGAAAGGTGGGATGAGATTGAAGGTATGTTCTAATACTAGATAACTAAAAATAGACATTACAAATTTACATATTAGTAGTAAGTAGGATTAATTATACATGACTAAAACAAGGCTGTACGCCGCATTATCTTTAGCACTTTTGTTAACACCTGTTAGCCAAGCCGCTAAGTACAGAGTAGTTGAATTACCTGTAGCTGATAAAGGACAAAGTAGTTTTCCCAGTGCAATTAACGAAGATGGCAAAATCACGGTAAATGTGAGCTCTGCATACAATATTCCAATTGATTTAGACTTATTAGATTTTGAATCAGAGACATTAATTAATGGTTTAACTGACGTTGCTTCAGCTAGCAATGGAGACTTCAATATTATTGATTATGAGCTCCTTCTGGCCTCAATAAGAGCCGGCGACGGGTCTCAAAGCGCACAACAAATTGCCACTACTATTGGCTTTTTAGCATCAGACATTGAAACCAATTATATTCCTGGTTTTGACCAACGTTCTACCCCTGATAATGAATTTTCTATTAGCACCAATATTATACTCAGGGATGTCAACGGTTCAGATTTTACTGTAGGCAGTGGAGAAGGGTTTTATAATAAAGTTGATTATACGTTTGAAAGCGGTGAGGACGTCACTTTTGTGGTACATGAATTTGGTACACGAGGATTTGTTAGTCTTGGTGAAGAGACTGTTGTTGGTTTACCCGCACCCGAGACCATGGCAGGCGGCTTTAGTGATGCCTTCGGGATAAATGAGAGTAACCAAGTGGTAGGTTATGGCACTACCTTATTTTTATCTGACACCTTAGAAACGGACATAACTAACTGTGAAGATGAAGAAATAATAGATGACGGCGATTCAGGTACAGTCGATTTTCCTTTAAGAGGTGACATACCCGTTGAGTCTTGTATTAGTAGTGTTGTAAGTACACTGACGAATGCTGTCACTACTTACGCTCAATTAAGAGGATTGATTTGGCAATTAGATGGTCAAGGAAACTTGTTAGATACTAAAGTACTAGGATTACTTTTTGAGCCGGAAGCAGATGACACTGCTAATTATAGTAGTCAAGCAGTAGCCATTAACGACAACGGTATTGCCGTAGGAATTTCAAATGGCCAATACACGGAAAATGACGTCACTGTTTCTCGAAACTTCGGTGTAATATTCGACGAAGATGAGGTTATCAATCTTACACCAGATCCAGATAGCGCTGTAGCTAGGTCTTCAAACACTATTAGCTCGGCTGCAGATATTAATAACAACAATTTAGTGGTGGGTTATCAGGTTAAAGCAGTAAATGGAAAAAATAGAAACAAATTTTTTGTTTACGATATGAATTTAGCCGAGTTAATTTTTCCAGATGACTTTTTCTTAGGATCGTCGAGTGTTGCTTTAGATATTAATAACAATGATTTAGTTGTGGGTTATGGAGAAGTCGATGCTCCTATAACTGGGCGTCGAACAGAAGGTTTTTTATATGATCATAAGGCCGAACAATTTTATGGTGCTCGTGACCTAATCAGTTGTGATTCACCTTACACAATAGTGCAAGCTAATAGCATTAATGATAAAGACGAAATAGCGGCGACTGCTTTATACAAAGGCCCACTTAAAGATTCAAGGGGGGAGGTCATCACCGATTCAACAGGTAGTGAAACCATTGTTGACTTAGTGGTTGCTGTCAAATTGATGCCAATTATAGATGGTGAAGTAGAAAATTGTGATGCGCCAGCTGATGAAATAAATAGAGATAGACAGGGGGCGAGTCTCAATTGGATGTTAGCATTTGGATTGATACTATTAGGCTGGAGATGTATTAAAAGTTAATTTTAAACGTTCCTAAATTTTATTTGCTAACCCGTCTTTAGGCGGGTTTTTTCTGTCCGGAGTCTATATAATTTTTTTTATTACGAATAAGTTTAAAATGTAGGTTTTATATACAAATTTAGTTTATGGATAAAAAACACACTTATTCAAAGAGTTAAACAATGTCAAACAATAAAAGTGTTATTTACTATTGAACCAAATCTTCGATTCTATTATCTCTATTACGTTGTCATTAACCACGAGTCATCAACCACAAATAATTAATCATTTAAAAGAGGAAACTCAATGAAGCGACAAAAGAGAGATAAACTTTCAAGAGCACATTCTAAAGGTTACCACGCAGGCATTACAGGCCGCTCAAAAGAGCACTGCCCGTTTCAGTCAATGAATATTCGTTCTCAGTGGTTAGGTGGATGGCGAGAAGCCATAGGGGATAGGAGCATGGGACTAGTCAGTCGTTAAAACAAAAGCCCCATAAGGGGCTTTTGTTTTTTGTGAGTGTCAGTTTAATTAAAAACTGCTGGTATCTTGGAACAAACCGACTTTTAAGTCTTTAGCTTCATAAATAACTCTACCGTCAACTTCAACTGTACCGTCACCTAAACCCATAAACAATTTTCGTTTGATGACACGTTTTAAATCAATCCGATAAGTTACTTTTTTAGCAGTAGGCAACACTTGTCCTTTAAATTTAACTTCGCCCACACCCAGTGCTCTTCCTTTACCCGGTCCACCTGACCATCCTAGGAAAAATCCAACTAACTGCCACATAGCATCCAAACCCAAGCAACCAGGCATAACGGGATCTCCTGGAAAATGGCATGCAAAGAACCAAAGGTCTGGTGTGATATCAAGCTCTGCTAATATATATCCTTTATCATGAGTACCACCGGTTTCATGAATTTCAACAATGCGATCCATCATCAACATATTTGGCGCAGGAAGTTGGCTATTTCCTGGACCGAATAACGCACCAGTACTACAAGATAAAAGTTCTTCTTTTGTGAAACTATTTTGTTGATCTGTCATTCTATATACTGCCTAAATAAACTGAGGAGGGTAAT
>Ga0307488_10000264_pt1 | contig 41881 bp, 28 predicted proteins | sample SB02metaG_FD_202248 | JGI IMG/M metagenome (GOLD analysis project Ga0307488, IMG submission 202248) | Sea-ice brine microbial communities from Beaufort Sea near Barrow, Alaska, United States - SB 0.2 | ecosystem: Environmental > Aquatic > Marine > Coastal | place: USA: Alaska | collected... | reverse complement strand
CGCCCTCGTTTTGGGTATATGTGTTTTTGTATCCCCACATATTTGTAATTTTATTAGGATCTGCTAAAAGTGTTTTAGCAATAGGTAAAAGTTGCTTTGCAAGCAGTTTATTAATGGTGTGATTAATTGTAAGATCATAAAGTGCCGTAGTATCCATAAACATATTTATACAATGGATTACTACGGCTTTAAATTTATGAGTTATGTGCTACTGTCTTTTACAGCCTTTATTGCTATATAAAAAGAACTAGATTTAGCCGCTGTGCCTAAATACCCGGCATCAATATCTTTATACAACATGTCTAGCTGTTCACTATATGCTGGATATTTCTCAGTTCTTTCTCTTTTGCCTTCTAATCTATTGTACTCGTTCATATTATCAACGTGTTCGGCTTCTACTTCTGCCCAAGTTGGAATATTCTGAGATACTTGATCATAAGAATATTGGCATAGTGGGTCACCTGTTAGAGGATCAATCTCTTGCTGATCTGCAGAAGCAGTTGAGTCAAGAAACTTGAGTTCTCTATATTCGGCTTCAGTTTCAAAACTAAATGAACCGGAAAATTGGTAAGGACTGTTCCTTGCTTCTAATAATTCTGCTAAAGCGTGGCCTCTAAACGGGGCTTTTAGCATATCATAGTAAGTTGTTTTATCTGTTAACATAATTATATCTCCTTTGTATTTAGTATCTGCCGAGGTTTCCGGAATTCATAACGTTATGGTCAATTTCCCATACTTCAAAAATGTTATTTTCCCAGTTACCGTTTCTTGTTTGGCGGCCAATGCCAGAATTTACTCTGCATGGACCGCTCCAATTCGCATGGTAGATTCTAAATCTATGTTCTTGTGTTTGATAGCTAGGATGTGTCGGTACTAAATAATCTACATTACACATCCAATATAAATCACCCGCATTATTTTCCATTGCTGCATGGTGTCCCTGGTCCATAACACGTTCCCATCCTGAACTAGGTGTCCAACGGTAAATTGCTGCGCCTGTTCCTTGGCCTCCGCTGCCCTGGTCGTCACAAATTGTTTGATATCTAATTCTATACCAATTATTAGCATTGGCAGGTGATCCCATCCGTACTTCTGCACCCGAGTATCCCCAACGTGCTCCAAATCCGCTTCCTACGCTATAATCTCTTGATCCCGATGAAGTAAACCCAACTTTTACAATTCCTTCATGGTTTTGTTGAACTATGTTATCTGCGTTTGTTAAGCCGCTACTTGTAAGTTTTGTTGCCATTTTTAATACCTCGTCATTGTTGTAGTAGTAGCTAACTGATGGTCTACTTCCCATACTTCAAACAGTGCATTATTCCAATTTTGCCTGCGCAAATCAGCGCCAATATCACAGTTAGCTCTCATAGCAACACTCGGATGTCTACGTCCATAAATTCTAAATCTGTGTTCTTCTGTATTATTTATTGCTGGTGCATAATACAAAGTTCTTATACTAGTGTAAAAATCACCAGCGTTGTTGTCATAATTTGCATGCCAGCCGCTGTCTAAGATTCTAGACCAGCCTGTGCTCGGGGTCCATCTATACAGAGCATACCCACTTCCGCCGTTACTGCCGCCCTGGTCGTCAGTATCAGTATACCATTCGCATCTAAACCAATTATTAGCATTTTGTGGAACACCCATAGAAATTTCTACACCGGACATATGAGCCCAATTGTTATTTGGAAGGCCTTGATTTACTGTTGTTGCACCGCACATTCTATGTTTTACAACTGCTCTTGTACCTTCTTGGATTGTCCCTGAACTATATTGTACTCCGTCGCCTCTTAAACTTGTAGCCATATTAAAACCTCGTCATCCTTCCGGTTGTTTGTATTCTATCACCATCAACTTCCCAAACCTCAAATTGATTGTTGTTCCATCCATTTCTACGCAGGTCCCGCCCAATTGAACAATTAAATCTCATCTGACCGTTGTTATGCTTGTGGAATCCTAGTCTAAATTTATGTTGTTGTGTTTGATAGCTAGGATGTGTCGGAACCCAAAATATACCTTGATTCTGTCTATACCAATCAGAGTAGTTGTTATCATAACTGGCGTGACTTCCTTGTGCTAATTTAGTTTGCCAGCCTGAACTTGGTGTCCAACGTTCTACACGTATACCAATTCCCGAAATATTACCATCGCTATCATCTGTAACTGTTTGCCAAAATAGTCTATACCAGTTAGTTGCTTTTTGAGGAACGCCCATATCTACTTCTGAACCGTTTACAATTCCTGATGTGCCGTTTGGAGTTCCTGTGTATTGATTAACAGTGCTTCCGCTTCCAAATTTCATTTGTACAATAACATTAGCATCAGTTTGTATTTTTGTCGTTGCTCCTGTACTGTATTGATCGTATGGTACGTTGCCGTACTGAATTCCTGTTCCAGTTAATTTAGTTGCCATTTACGCCACCCTTGCCTTTAAATCATCAATTTGAACCTGCTGTTCTTTAATAGCTTCTATAAGGACAGCGACAATGTTACCATAGGCAACACTCTTAGCTCCCTCTTTTCCTCTAACAATAGAAGGTAAAATCTTTTCTACTTCTTGTGCAATAACACCAATTTCTTCTGAGTCGTTTGATTTTCTGTTGTACGATACGCCTCTAAGATTCTTTACTTTTTCCATAGCATTGTTTATAGTTTTAATGTTTTTCTTTTGTATGCCATCTGAAGATGCTGTAACAATAGTTGCTGTAAGTTCACCTGAACTAGGATTGTATGTATAGCCTGTATCAGTTCTTGGACTGTGATTTCCAGTTGCGGCCGATGCAAACAAAGGAAAGTGAGTAGAATTTGTAGTGTTAGCTGCTGTTAAAGCAACTGATGTTGATGGTCCTTGGAAACTTGTACCACTAACTTGGCCAACTGCTGTTAAATTTCCACCTACACCCATATTTCCTGTACTAGGTTGGAATGTTAACTTAGTACTACTGGTATTTAAACTTGTTGTTTCACCGCTTGTATCAGTTAGTAATGCAGGATAAAAAGTAGCTGTACTAGCTAACTGGTTTGCAATATCTAATGCTGGACTAGCCCAACTTAGCACACTACTACCGTCAGTTTGTAGAACATATCCGCTCGTTTGTCCTGTTGCTGGCATAGTATATGTTACACTTGTAGTAATACTATCTTCAGCTTTAAAACCTACAAAGTGAGTACTATCAGCATCACCTAATTGCAGAGCATTTGTATTTTTAACCATTAAGTGTGACCCAATAGCTACAATACCCGTGCCGCTCGGAGACAACGTAATATCTTGGTTAGTAACAACACCTGACACATTATTTTGGAAAGCTGATAGCTGTCCCAGTATTGGTCCGCCTACTATACCTGTTGTTATTCTACGCATTAGTTGCTCCTTAAGTTGTACTTGTTTCTATGCCATATACCATTACAGTTACATCTGTACTGTTTGCATAGACTACAATATTTTTTCCTGCTTGCAGTACTACACCGCTTCGTTCTATTGTGCCGTTGGCTACGATTTCTGTATCGTATTCAATGTATTCTGCAAGGCTAGGTGTAGCAGTTGCTGATAATCCAATACGTATATCCCTTGTTGCTGTTGATCTATTTGTAACATTAATAGACACTATAGCAAAATTATCTGCAGGTACTGTGTACACTGTAGTATTTGTCGTTGCCGGGACATTGGTTGGTGTACCTAATATTCCTGTTGCCATTTCCTTTTTCTCCTATCTTAAAAAGTAGTTGTATGCTAGTGGTAAGCCTAATACAGACTTAGTAAAGTTTACGTTCGCTGTTATATTTATCGTTGCGCCACTTACTGTGGTAATTTGTGTACCGTTAATAAAGATGTCGCCGGCTGTAACACTGTTAACAATTAGCGATGCACCACCTCCACCAATTTGCGCTTCGATATAACTCTTGATTGCTCGCTGTGTTGGTACAATGCTATCACTGTTTGCCGTAAAGAACGGATCTGTACTAAACTCTGTTACACTTGCAGAGTTACCGCCTAGTGTAACTTCACCTAGTGAAAGTTCTTGTAGACCAGCAATGTTAAATGCATCTGCGTTTAGTGTTGCAACACCAGTTGCTTGTTCAATACTAAACAAGTCGCCGACTCTAAAGTTACCATCTTGGTCTGTACTTGTAAAGAATACTCGTCCACCATTTGATGATAATGTTTCATTTGCTTGCAACGGTTTATTAACTGGTGCTCCGTATACGTTTTCTGGATAATTTGTATCAGCTAAATTGCCTGTTCCAATATCTAAGAAGTCATGTCCTGTTAGACGTACTTGACTAAATCTAATGCGCATTGTTACTGGATCGTTGTTTGTTACAGCATCTTCAATTTCCATAAATGGACTTAGTTGTAAGAATGCTGTATATGATCCGTCTTTTGTTCCAACTCTACTTACAACATTAACTAATTTAAATGTTGTTCCAGGTAGGCCGTCAAACACAACGTTAGAACCGTTTACTGGTATATCTGAAAGTTGTCTAACTGCAACAAACTGACCGTCTTGTAAGAAATCAGCAAATCCGTTACTGGCGTCTGTGTTAACTTCAGCACTTGCTGAAAGGAAGCCACTACCTCTTGCTACGAATGTAGGCTGTCCTAACACACCGTTGTTTAGTCTAACAGTAAACAATGCCTCGTTAATATTGTTTGGATCTGTAATAGTCATTGTAGGCGCTGAAGAACCATAACCCGAACCAGGTTCAGTAATTCTTGCAGCAAATACCTTTTCATTTGCTACACTAGCTCTTGCTCTTGTTGTACACCCTATGTTAAAGGTTCCTACGGCAGTTGTTGTACCAGTTTGGATTGCAACAAATTTTGGATCATTGTCGTTATTACCAAATCCAATTGCTTTTAATCCACCTGTGTATGTTGCTGCTGTAATTGTATACGGAGCAGGCCAATAAACGCCGTCTTCACTATAAGACAATTCGTTAGTATCGGTTGTAGTAACAATAAACATTCCTTGCCCATATTCAATGCGCACTGGTGTTGCTGCGTTAGAACCACCTGTTGTAATTGCTTGTTGTGTCCAAGTTGCTCCTGCGTCCAAGCTATATGCACCGTTTCTTGTGTCAGTTGCTATAGCAAAGAATCTACCCTTACCATATACTATGTCTTCCCAGTCATCAGCTGCTGGCAATCCTGTAGCTACTTCAGTCCATGTAATACCATCTGTTGAATATGCAACATTTCGTGCTGCACGTTTCACTGCAACAAACTTACCTTGTCCGTATGCTACAGAACTAAATCCTGTGCTAGGTAATGCGTTTGTAGTTGTTGTCCATGTAGTGCCGCCGTCATCTGAGTATGATACATCTCTATCGCCATCACCAATAATTATAAATCTACCAGTAGTAGTGCTAACTTGTCCAAATGCTGTATCAGCATAAGTTGTAGCAGTTAGTGATGGTTGCGATCCCGGTGCTGTCCAAGTTGTACCAGTTAAGCTGTAGTTTGTAACTGTTGCTCCGCCTGTAATAGCAACTGCTACTGCATAACTTTGTCTGAATGTACTGGATCCGTCATCAACTAATCCGTTACTTACACGTTTATAGTTTGCGCCTGTTGCAAGTGTAGAAGTAGTCCATGTTGCGCCATCTAGTGATGATTTAGCTGTTGTTCCAGCATCCGGTAGTGCAATAAAGTTACCTTTTCTGCCTACGCCATCAAAGTCAAATTCTTCAATAGCACCTGTTGCACTATTAACTGTAGTTGCAGTAATAACAATATCATTTGCAGGAGTTGCACCACCTAAATTAGATCCAGGTATAGTAACTGTGTCTTTTCTAACATAGCCTGTTCCAGCTGTGTTGATCAGTACATAATATTTTTCACCGTTTCTTGTTACATTAAATGTTGCGTCTAAACCATCGCTTTGTGTTGTAACAGCCTGGTTAGTATACTGAGCTGATGTTTCTATGAATTTTACATCATTCCAAACATCGCTTGTAATAGTAGCAGTAGTATCTGTTCTAGACGGAGCAGTAAATGTTAACCTTGGTTCAATTAAGTAAATTGATGAGCTGTTAGGTGATACAAATGCTGTTCCTGGAACAACATGATCCCATCCAGCAGTCCCGTCTGTTTCTTTATTAACAGTTGCAACTTTTGTACCCGAGTTATACGTGTTAACTACACCAAATAAACCTACGCCAGCGCCCGAAGTGATATAAATTTTCATTCCTGGGTATGCAGTACTTGAATTACCATCTGTAGCTGCAATAGTTAAGCTAGTGCTATTACCTGTCTGTGCAGTGTTAGTTACTTGTAAGTACCCGCTACCACCTGCTGTAGCATCTGGATTTCCAGTCGAGTCATCAACTTCTATTACTCTTATTTGGTTAACAGCCTGGTCTCTAAATTCATCTTGTACTAGAATCTCACTATCGCCTGCGCCAAATATATCTAGTTTAGCTTCGGTATAACCATTACCAGCATGACTATATTCCAGTGCCAGTATTTGGTTAACTGCGTCTGTATATACATTAGCTATAACAGCTCTATATTGCTGTTCGTTATCAACAATAGCTGTTACTGGAATTTCATCTGCGTCTACACCCTCAGCAACACTACCATACGTTCCGTAAGAGTTGTTACCGTTAGTAGCTCTCATCCTTCCACCAGCTTCACACAAGTATCCAACATGTGAATAGTATGTAAACACTGACACAAGTTCGCCACGTCCGTTATTAGTAATCCATGCACCAATACCGTCTGATATAACTTGTGTAAAGTCATTACTAACAATACTATCATTGCCGCCGTTGTGTAGCGCACCGTCAATTTTTTGACCAATAGCACCAAAACCAAACGTTGTACAGTTTTGTACATATGGTGAACGTGCTGATATCCATACACGGGTATCATCTGGTCCCCAACCCGGATCCAACGATGCATATGCTCCTGCTGTTGGTCTGCTTGTACCGTATGCGTTTGCAGGTCCTAAGTCGCCTTGTAGACCTTCCATTGTTTGCAGTCTTAATCCTGTGCCATTGCGCAAGTAGTAGAAATCTGATTCTTGTGAACCAATTACACTATTTACATAGTAGCGCGAACCCAATCGTGTTCTATACACAGCTGGCAAGTAAAGTGAAACATCAAAACCAAACTTGTTATATATTCTATTTTGTTCTTGTGGCCATTGTAGATCCCACTTGATAGCATCAATATGTTCTCTAACATCTCTTTGACATAGCGCACGGTTATAACTATAAACTTTTTGTACTGTGAATCCTTCACCGTATTCTAGTGTTTCATATACACTGCCGTACCTAGTAGTAGTTATACTAAAGTTTGTATCACTAATCACACGTTTTACATAATAAGTAGTACCTTCAGTCAAAGATGCATTTTCTACAGAGTCAGAACTGTCATCGCCGCCTACAAACTTTATAGGCATTCCTTCAAATAACCAACTAGTATCGTCAATGACAAATTGACCTTCTGTAGCAACTACTGTGCTTGTAACGATTGCTTTATATTTGTTGTCTATAAATGCTAGTGCTTCGTCTACAATAAATTCTTTGTTTAACTCTAGCTGCCTAACAGCATTATATACTTCGACGTCTGATGTCTGTGTATTACTTCCTTCATCACTACCACTAAAGATAATGTCTTGTATCCATTCCCAAGAGTTATTAATGTGAGCAATTACAATTCGATTAGTAATCCATCTAGTAGTAGCATTACCTATTTGTCTCTGAACATCAAAGCTAATTGCTGCATATTCAGATTGCAATGTTCCACTCACCCATGCTAATCCTGGATATGTTCTTGATGGATTTGCTGTTCCGTCGCTTGCAATATAATCAATAATTTCTTGTACTCTATTGCCTGCAAAAGTAATAACGCCTGCGTTACCTGCTGTTCCAGACGTGTCTTGTGTTCCTGAGTTTCCAGCTGATTTTGATACACCTGTTTCGCCAATAACTTGCTCAACAACTGTTTTTAATCTTGCATAAGTTGCTAGTGTTGCGGCTTTTTCTGCACCACCTAGTTGCGATGCTGCTCCAACATAATACGCTAACGCTGCATCATACGTTTGTAAGTTGCCGCCGTATGTTAAATCAAATAATAATGCATCAATGATCAATCCAACGTCAGTTCTACACTTTGTTGCATTATATACAAATCCTGGAAAGAACGGTGCGTTTGATGCTGCTTTTTGTACAGCAATCCAAGCATCAATTTCGTCTTGAATAAATGTTTTGTTAGCAATAAGTTGTGCTCTAGCGTTACCGTATGTTGCCAAATAACTGGTATTATATCCAGTTGGATTAGGTCGACTATACGCATTTGCTGCACTGCTACCATTTGTTACAATATCAATAATTTCGTCCCATAGTGCATTTGAACGAGCTATTGCTGTTGCATCACTAAGTTCTGCAGCCATCAATGTTTTGGCCTTTGTAAACGATTCAGTTGTTTGTTTTAATTGTTTATTAAGAACAACAAGGTTTGAAACTGTGCCACTATAATAACGTAGTGCTGAAGCAATTGATCTGTGATTACTGTTAAATGCAACATCTAAGCGTACTGAGTCTACTAGAAGTCTTATGTCTCTTGCACACGTTACTTCATTATATGTAAAGTTATACCAGTAATCACCTACTACATTATCTGTTGAATCAATTGCATTTAATAATTGTGTTCTAACATATTCGTTAGCTGCAATTGTCGCTCCTTTTTGAGCACCTATAATCTTTGCACTAGGTCTACGTAAGTAACTTAACCCTGCATTAATGCTTGCAACATTTGATCCTAACATAAAATCATAACGTGCTGCATCAAGTAATAATCCAATATCTCTTGAACACTTAGCATGGTTGTATTTGAATGTTGTGTTGTAAGTTGTATTAATATACTGTACTGTACTTGTAATTACGTCTTCTTTATCACTTAAAATATTTGAATGAGCAACTTCGTATTCTGCATCTGCCCAAGCAATTGGAGGATAAACTGAAGCTGGTAAACTATTTAAGTTTCCAGCTGTAATTGCTGCTGTGATAATATCTATTTTTGCATCTAATAGAGTTTCTTCTGTACCACTAGCTGGTGTACCTGGTGTAGTTTGTGTTACTGCGTGACCACTTTGTGCAGTTACTGATTGCTCTTGAACAATCTTTCCTACAATACTTTTTAGGTGATTGTAAGCTGCAACAGTTTCGGTTTCTTGACCATATACTTGTGTTGTGCCGTTAACAAAATAACTTTCAGCAATTCGCGTAGTTGCTTGTGTACCGGTATATAAAATATCATAACATAAAGCATCAATAATATATCCAACATCTCTGCTACACTTGCCTGAATCATATACTAATGAACCGTAAGTATTGTCAACATACGCAACAACATCTGCTTGAATAAATGCCTTGTTAGCAATAAGATTGTCTTTTGCGTCTTTATTGTTTTGAACAAAAGTAGGTGATCCAGGATCTGGAAAACTTAATGAATTTTCAGCACTTAGCCCATTGTTAATCATATCAACAATTTCGTCATATGCTGTTGTAATTCTAGCCGAAGCGTTACTTGACCCTACTGCTGATGAGCCGTCTGTTGTAACACTAATTTTTAATTCGTCTCTTGCATTTCTAATAGCACCAACTGTTTCTGGTCTTTGTGCGCTTAGATTATATGCATTGTTAGGTCTATTATATGCACGGCCGTTAAACACAGCATTATAGTTAGTACCAAGTGCAACATCATATGATGTGTCTGTAATAATATTTTCTAAGTCTCTACGACATTTTGCACTATTATATTGAAAGTTGCCAAAGTGTCCGTTAATAAAATCAATAGTGTTTTTTTGTACAGTTGCTTTAACATTTAGTAAAGAAAGACTTGCATCTGCTAATCCATCAGCAACACTAGTAGTAGTTGGATAAGTGATTGTTTCACTTCCTGACCCGTTAGTTAGGATATTAATAAAGTCGTCAAATAATGCTGCAACAGCATTTGACGCAGCTATTGATCCGGCTTTTGCTAAAGTAAGTTGTACTTGTACACTATTTAATACAGGAGTCACAGTAGTGTCTTTACTTATACTTTGTGAAATGCTTTTTAAATATCCGTATGTTGCTATTGTAGCTACAAGTTCACTTGAATTAATTTGTAAATTAGTACCTTCGTAGTACGCTTCTCCAGCTTTTACAGTTTGCCAGTTTCCGCCATAGGTTAAATCATACGCTATTGCGTCTAACAAAAATCCTACGTCTTGTTTACATTTTGTTCTACTATATTTTAATGTAGCATAGTTTGCTGTAATATATGCTGTAGCTTCTTCTTGTATAAACTTTTTATTAAGTAGTAATCCTTCTCTTGCATAACCATATGCAGGCGTCCCCATATCCCAAGAATCTTTATAATTAGCTTCAACTTTGTTGCCTAGGCCGATATCAACTCTTCGTTTTATTGTTCTAGCAAGTTGCTTCGATGCTGTCGCTGGCCCAGCTGTTTCTGCATATGGCCAAGTTCTATTCTGTGTACGAGTATTACCAGTTGTTGGTGTTACTGCTACACCTTGCACAATGTCGCCAATTACTGTTTCGATTCTTTCAAGACTGTTAATTGTATACTTAAAGTCATCTGCAGGAGTTAAGCTAGAATTACTTGCTTTACGTGGTTGAACATTTGTTGCACGTAGTTCGTCACCTATAATACAACATTCTGCAGGTACAATAATAGGAAGTACTTCGTAATATTTTCCAGTGCTAACTTTAATAAGTGTATTTCTAATAATCCTATTAGGAATATTTGTTGCAACACCTGCTGTAATAGCATCTGTTATAACAGTATTAAGACTTGTAATTGTTTCAAATATTGTGGCCATTAGTAGTCTCCTCCACTTACCGCAGGTACTGCACTGCCGCCAGATGATGTGCTTTCATAATCTTTATTGTCTTGTCTGCCTAAAGCAGTTTCAAAATATTGCTCAACTATTGATGTAGAGTTGTCGCCGTTTGTTGTTTGATAGTTTACTGCCGGCGCTAATTGCGCTAAGACTTTTTCTATCAATGTTAGTCCGTAATTTATTGCTGCCACAGTTTCTTCCTTTTGCCCTAATAGATAAAAACTACCTGGGTTATTCACATATTGTAATGCAACTTCTCGCGACCTAACATTGCCTCCATGCCCTAAATCCCAAATAAATGCATCTATAATTAATCCCATATCTCTTTCACATTTTGCGCTATCGTAAACAAAGGCTGCTGTAAAAGGACTAGTACCATCTGTAATTTGTTTATCGGTCCACTCAACTATTTCTCTTTGAATGAATCTTCTGTTTAGTTCTAATAACCTACATGCATTAGCAACCTTAGTTCCTCGTTCTACTTGCTGTGCGGCATATCTAATTGATCTCCAAGGACGATCGATTGTTTTGCCGTTAACTGGTGCTGGTCCATCAACACCGTGTTCTGCAACATAGTAAACATCATCTGCACTGTTTATTGTTGCCCATTCAGGATATCCAGTGCTACCAACTTGTAAAATTTGACCGTCAACGCCAACTGGCAATCTTGTAGGTCCTGCTCCGCCATAGTATAGTAAGTCGCCGGCAGTAGTTAATACACTTTGTTCAGAACCAATACTAAATAAGTTCCAGTAAGTACCTGTAGCATCTAAGTCTGGACGTGAGTTTTGATTACCACCATCATATCCTCCAGCAGCATCACCTACTGATGAATAATCGTCACCTTCTGATATGTGTCCTAGTACACACACATATGAGTTATCACCGTAACGTATAACGTCACCTAAGTAATATATTTGGTCATCTAACCATTCGCCGCGCCAGTCAATACCTGTGTTAAATAACTCCCAATAAGTAGTATTAGGTGGCATTTGTCCAGTGTGGTCTTGTTTTGCTTTATATGTATACCCGCCATGCCTTACAACGTCACCAACTTCGTATTCAAAGTCAGTACTATCGTCGCCCCATTGGCCAATAAATCTAATTCCTTCAGAAAACAAATTCCAGTCGTCTGTATTTGTAGATGGACGCTGTCCGGTATTTTCAGTTATTGCAATATATTGATTGCCGCCATATGATACAACATCACCTGGTTGATAAGTTGCAGGTCCTGTCCAACGTGCTTCATACTGGAAACCTTCAACAAATTTTGACCATTTAGAACTATCAGTTGCAAATGCTGCTGAAGATGTATGATATACTGTTGCTATCCAAGTGTTTGCACCAAATTTAATAACATCGTTTACTTTGTATCTAACACTAGCAGTCCATGTACCTTTATAATCAAATCCTTGATTAAAAATATCCCACTTACTTAAATCTGCTTCTAATCCTCCACCAACTGTAGCTGATGAAATATGATTTTGGTTACAAACATATGTTGTGCCGCCGTACTTTACTAAGTCATTATTTTTGTAATCAAAACTTGTGCTCCAGTCACCTTTCCAGTCAACACCTTCAGCATAAATTTGCCAGTTTGCAATATCTGCTTCAAGGCCAGTTGTTGAGTCAGCTGCTGATGTGTGTCGTGTTTGACAAATATATAATTTGCCGCCATATTTTACAATGTTATCAACAATGTAATCTACTTGAGGTTCCCATTCGCCTTTCCAATCTTGTCCATCACTTACAAGGTTCCAGTTTGGGGGACTAACATCAAAGTCTGTAAAGAAGTCCGAAGCAGCAGTGTGGCCGATTACGCATATGTAAATCTTCCCACCGTATGCAACAACATCGTCTTGGAAATATTGTGTGGCGGTAGCCCACACGTTTTTCCATACAAATCTGATTCTACCAAGTTTAAATTCTGCCATTTATTTGCTCCGCTATGTTATTTATCTTATTGTACTGTATCATTAAAATTCCTATGAAACAACATTTGACTTATAATAGTACCTTGTATTGCCGCTGGATTTCCAAGTGCATCTTGACCTTGAATGTTTACCGGTCTATTAAAATTCAAATAATTTCCACCGGTCATTGTAATAATATTTTCTGAACTTCCTACAGATACCTGTCCAGCTTGGATGTTGTTTGTTTCAAGATCTGCACCACCTACAGATAGCTGTGCTGCTAAGAACGAAGCAATAGCTTTTTGTGTAGGAATAATATTATTACTATCTGCACTAAATGTTGGATCAGTACTAAATTCCTGTACAACAGCACCACTACCGCCAAGTCTAACGCCACCTAGTGACAATTCGCTTAGACCGTCAAGATCAAAGAACTCTGCACTAATTGTAACAACACCAGTTGCTTGGTTAACCCCAAATAACTCGCCTGCTCTAAAGTTACCGTCTTGGTCTGTACTAACGTAGAAGACTCTGCCGCCGGTAACTTCTAATACTTCGTTTTCAGGTGCGCTTGTAAAATATGCGCCGCCTGAATAAAGTAACGGATAGTTAGTCTCAGTAAAGTTACCAGTACCTATATCTAAGAAGTCGTGTCCTGAAATTCTACACTGACTGTATTCTGTAGATAGTGTAACTGCTGTGCCATGCTGAACATTATACTCATTTTTTAAGGTTGGCGTAAGTTGAAATCTAACATTTCGTGTACCGTTGCCGCTACCGTCGTCGCCTAAATCTACAGCCTTTACACCTACAAATAATTTTAAATCATCTGGGTCAGTAGTAGTATCATCTAGTATTCCTGTTATTCTAACTTGCACACCGGGTCCCGGAAGTGTTGGATCAACTCCTGACAATGTTATATTAGCAGCTTCTTCAATGATTTCAGCGTAGCCGTCGCCAGTAATAGTAATTGTACTTGTAGTTGTTTTATACCCCGACCCTCTATTAACAAAGTCAGGTTGTGCTAATACTTTGTTTCCTATTTTTGATACAGTCTCAACTACTGAAATATGTCTTAGAGCATCAGTTCCAGCGTCTACTATTGTTAGTGTTGGTAGATTAGAGGCACTATATCCACTACCTGGATCCCATATCTTAATTTGAGTAAATGAGCCAGCAGTAATATCTGCTCTAACCTTTGCTTGAGATCCGGTTTTTATTTTAGCAACAGCATTATTTGTATTACTGTCGCCTAACATAATCCATTCAGGTTCGTCATTTACATTACTAAACATTATAGTTTTCCAATAATGTGGATGGATCGTATTACGAGGATACCATTTAATCCCATCTTCTGACGTTGCAAGATAGTCAGTGGGTCCAACTGTTTCTCCGCCAGGGCTACCGTCAATTAGTTCACCAAATTCTATACCGCCTGTGTCACACACTGCAACAAAAACACCTTGTCCATATTTAATATCGTTCCAGTTCATATCTGTTGATCCGTCTATCGACGGTGCCGAAGTACCTACTTGCCAAGTAGCACCTTTATCAACACTATATGCAACATCACCATTTTTAGCAAATGCTAAGAATCTATTATTACCATATACTAAGTTTAACCAGTCGTAATTGCCTGCCGGTAATACGTTATTATATCTTGACCAAGTTATGCCATCCTGCGAGTATGCTACATCTTTAGTTTGTGAACCTGTAATTACAACATATCTATCTTGACCGTATGCAATTCCCATCCACTGATCGCCGGAAGAGTCATCACCTGTTGGTAAGTTAGCAGATGTCCAATTTAGCCCGTCTGCACTATATGCCGCTGTTTGGCTGTTTTCAGCAACTGCAACAAATCTTCCTGTAGTGCCTGGCGGTGTACCATATGCAGCATCAATCCAGTTTGCACTTGCAGGCAAGGTTCTATCAACCCACGCTACTCCGTCATAGCTAAAACTATAAACACTAGTTCCGGTTGCTAGTGCTATAAATCTATTTTTTCCTGTAATAAGTCTCGAATAGTCACGCACACTTGACAGATTAGCTTCTGACCAAGTTGTTCCGTCATCACTATATACTACAAAGTTTGGTTCAGCAAGTGCTACGTATCTTCCTGTTCTAGCGTTACCAGAAATAGTAAACGCTATAATAGTATTTGAACTATCTTCTGAGTTTTCTGTTATTGTAATTGCAAGATCATTTGCAGGAGTAACTCCTCCTAAACTAGTTCCTGGAATAGTAAGGACATCACCTACAGCATACCCTGCTCCAGGATTAGAAAGTGTAACTGCGTATACTTCACCGTTGCGTGTTACATTAACCACGGCTGCAACTTCTGTAGCATCTTGCACACCTGCACTGCCATTCGTTAATTCTAAGCTAAAATAAAATGCTGTTAAGTCACCAAAAGCACTATCAAAAAATGTTCTACTTTGAGGTAAGTTTGCGTATGTAGCTGAAAATCCTGGATGACTTGCAGTTATCCTAGGCTCAATTCTATAGGTTGTTGTACTATCTAAATTAGTTTCAATAGGCCATCCTGGCATAACATGATCCCAACCTAATTCGCTTGTACTTTCTTGCCTGACTGTAGCAAGTTTTGAACTAGTATTATAAGCTGCTATGTACCCATACTGTCCAACTCCTGTACCTTGAATAATAAGCAGTCTCATACCTAAAATTTCGGTATCAAACTGTGTGTCTTCGTTAGTGTTTAGTGTAAGTGTACTTGTTGCAGGTATTGTAACCTGTGCCGAATTCTGTCTTATTAGATAGTTAGAACCACCTTCGCTGCCCGAACCTGTCGTGTTCACAAGTCTTAATTCTGTTAGACCGCCGTCTCTAAAATCTGTAAACTCTACTTGAGCATCAGCACCTGCGCCAATAATATCTGAAGTAGCAGTTGAATATTCTTGTCCAGTATTTGAATATTCAAAAACTAAAATCTGATCTGCTGTGCCTCCAGCAAGTGCATTTGAAACTATTGCTTCATTTTGTCTATTATTAACTGTACATGCTTGTGGTACTTCGCTAGGGTTAGCTCCTTCAGCAATAGCACCATATGTTCCATATGAGTTGTTTCCGTTTGTTGCACGTATAACTCCGCCCGTTTCTGCTAGATACCCAACTTGACAATAATATGTAAACACTGATACAAGTTCTGCTCTTGCATTGTTTAACACCCATGCGCCAATACCGTCACTTAATACCTGTGTAAAATCGTTTGAAACCATTGAACGGTTGCCGCCGTTGTGTAGCGCACCATCAATTTTTTGACCTACGCAAGCAGTACCAATGTTTGTTACACCCTGTATATAAGGTGATCTATTAACAATCCATGTTCTGTTATCAGCTGGTCCCCACCCTGGATCTAATGCTACTAACGAGCCGCCTGTTGGTCTTTGGTATTGTGCAAAGACGCCTGGCGGATTAAGAGATCCAACTAACCCGTCAGTTGTCATCTGTCTTAAACCAGTAGTATCTCGCATCCAAAACAAGTCGTCATTTTGAGATCCTAAAACACTATTAGAAATGTACCTAGCTGCAAACAGTGTAGCATAATTACCGTCGTATTGCACATCTCTTTTTACTCCTCGTATATAATACAATATATCTTGTATTACTTGATCTTCGTCAAAAGTAGCTGCTGGATATGTGCCAACCATAAATGCATATGATTCTGCGGCTAAAAACTCTTTGTTAAGTTCTAATGCTGTGCCAGCATTAAATCTTTCGAGTGCTGATTTATTGTTTGATCCTATCATTACAGGATCTGTACTGCCTGATGCTACTCTAAAATTAATATAATTTGTATAGTTAATTTGTAAATTAGCTATATCGTTAATAGCTGCTAAATTAGTTTGAGGCATTTTTAAATCTTGCACAGTCGTATTGCCAGCATAAGGAGTAATTGCTATTCCTGTCAACACATCTGACAGAATAGTATTAATATGTGCTAAAGCTGCAAAATGTTGAGTAACATAATTTCCAGAATATGCTGTTTTTGGACCTGATGCAATAACTTTAGTAGCTCTTAATTCGTCTCCCATTACTACGCAACCGGCCGGAACAGTAATTGGACCAATTTCTTCAAATCTTCCTGTAGCAACAGATACCTTTGCTGGTTTAAGAGGTTGGAAGTTATCTTCTATATATTGACAAGCATACTTTACAGTTCTAAATGGCTTATCTGATGCAACTCCGTATCCTTTTTTATCTTTTCCGTGTCTACCCACATATACTATATCAGTATCAGTATTTATATTTCTCCAATAAGCTTCTAATGTGTCGGTAATACTTAAAACTTGACCACTTGTGCCTATTGCAACTCGAGAATCACCAAATGATGACCCGTCACCGGCTTCTGACCTGCTTAATCCGTATGTTAGCAAGTCGCCTCCATATAATAATCCGCCAGGTTGTCCAGCCTGTACTAAAATATCCCAGTATTCGTAACCACTTCCATTATCACCTGGATAGTTGTTTGATTCAGATAGATGTTCTTGATTACAATAATAAGAAGTTCCGTAATTTATAACAACATCGCCTACACTGTAAAGTCTGTTCGTCTCCCATGGTCCCGCAAATATTTTACCTGGCATTAACTTTGACCAAACTTCTTCGTCCAAATAATCTAATGAACTTCCGTCTCCGTCTCCGATACTAACATCACGCACTGCAATAAATAATTGTCCGCCTCGTTGAACAATGTCGCCAGTCTTGTATCCTTCATCATAACCGGACCATGTACCTCTATAATTGTAGCCATATGCTAAAACTACCCAATCAATTGTACTATCTTCTGTATCTGATACTAATACTCTTCCCGGATTACTGTCTACGTTGTTGTTAACAGCATAATATAAGTTTCCGCCATATCTTACTATGTCTCCTAAATTGTATGCAGTAACATTAGACCATTCGCTATCATATTGGCTACCAGGAAATGTAATAGTAAATCTTGTATCGTCAAGTTCTGTAGTTCCTGACGTGTGTGTTTCGGTGCAAGTAAATATTGAGGGACCGTATTTTACATAATCGTTAACTTTGTACTCAGTAGAACCTTGCCATGCACCTTTATATTCATATCCGTTGTAATATTGCTCCCAATTAGCAGTATCATCACCAAAGACTGCTGTACTTAAATGTACTTTTATACTTTTATATGCAATTCCGCCAAATCTAACTATTACGTTTAGTCCGTAACTAGTATTTCCTGCCCAAGCAGTTAAATATTTTGTACCAGCAGCAATTAATACCCAATTATTAGTAGGTTCACTCAAACTTTCATCTACATTTGCTGCATCAATATGAAAGTCACTTGATGCATGTGCCACTTGGCACACATACAATGATCCCTGAAATTGTGTAATATCGCCGATGTTGTAATTTGTTGCAGTAGCCCAAGCACCAACAAAGCTACGTCCACTAGTCATTACTACCCAACGTGGTTGAGGAATAGGAGGACTTGATCCATCAACAGTTGCATTTTGATCTGTTCTAAATGCTGCGCTTGCTGTATGTGTTACTATACAAACATACGATTTACCGTTTACACGTATAACATCGTCTCTAATATAATCTGCGCCTGCTAACCAATCGCCTTTCCAGTTATATTTAAATCTATCAATCGAAAACTCTGCCATATTAGTATCCTTGTCCGTTAGGTGCGTAAGCTGTTGGGTCTTTTAAAACTGCATTATCGTCGCCGTCGCTATAAGACGGAGAAGATATATTTTGTGGGTAAACGTATGCTTGTGATAATCTCTGAATAAATTGCCCGTCTACTGGATCAATAAAGTATGTCAATGATCTGCTATCCCATTTAAACTGCGGATATCTAACATTGTCGTAAAGTTTATCATGATTTTCATCTATGCCGCTTAAGAAATCAATACCTTCTTCAAAGTCTAAATAGTTTTCTTCAGAAATACCAATATTATTTACAACAACAATATTTTCGGTGCCGCCTGCTAATTGGTCTGATTTCATTAAAAATAATTCCCCGTCTTCGTTTCTACGTACTCCATAGAAATAACGTTTGATAAAACTATCAATAACGTCAGTTGGGCTTGTTCCAATATAATAACTCATTATGTAATCTCCACGTAACTAACAATAACGTCAACTGAATCGTCTACACTTGATCTAACAAGGAGTTGATTACTAGGAGCCAACACTAATTTTTCGCCTGTACTAACTGCACGTAAACTTGTTCCTGCTGGTAATATACTGTCTTTTAAGTAATATCCAGTTACACTTGTATCATCTTTAATTAGAACGTCACAATATATAAACTGATCCGTAAGATTAGTAAAACTTAATCCTAGTATTGTTACCCGTGTTGTCGATAATGTTTCATAAATTAAAACAGGTACCGTTCCACAATTTTTTATTACTGTATTTTTTAATATTGTTGCCATTTAACTATCCAAAAATTAATACTTTCTCTATCGCTATATCTTCAGCTTGTGCAAAAGAAATACCGCCACTTGCTCCTGCGACACTAACCCAAGTTGTTCCGTCATATAGCTCAACTCTAGAATCATCAGTATTAAATCTAATCATTCCAGTTGCTCCAGTTGGTCTAGTTGCGTTACCACCTACAGGTAGTACTACACCTTGAGATCCATCAAACTTAACATATCCAGCGCCTGTATTTTCAAATACTGTTACTGCTCCAGATACGTTGTTTTTTATAGTGCTGTCAGTAACACCCAAGTTTTCAAATTTAACCTGTCCTGTGCCATTTGCAATTAAGTTTAAATCCGTATTAGTAGTAATACTACTTATCTTATTGCCATCTATCTCGATGTCATCTACGGTTACTCTATTAGAATTAAAACGGTTTATATCAATGTCACCAACAACGTTTCCGTTAATATAAAATCTTATTGTGTCATCATTTGCTCCAGGAGTTAGTTCTGCGGTAATTTTAGTATTGCCATCTAAGTCCTGTAGTCCGTCTAATTTAATCCAATTTGTTCCATTGTATCCTTCAAATCTAGCAAGCTGACTATTAAATCTTAGCTGGCCTGCTACTGCTGAAGGACGTTGTGCTGTAGTACCTGCTGGTAATTTTAACGCTCCAGTTGCATCAATGCTAACTATTCCATTGGCAGGTGTAAGTGTTATGTTTGTTGAGCTTGCAATAGTACTAGCATCAAACGATAAATTATCTACAACAATTTTTCCAGTACCCGAAGTACGCAGATCTAAGTTGCTGTTTGTATTTGTTGTAGTAATAAAGTTATCTCTAATTACTATATCGCCTGTACTAAATTGCGCTGAAGTAATAGTACCAGTAGAAGTTAGATCTACAAGACTCATTGTCCCTAATACATTTAAATTATTACTAATTGTTACATTGTTGTTAGGAATAACAACACTACCAGTGCCGTTTGCTCTAAGTTCTAAATTTGCGTTTGAACTAGTAGTAGTAACAATGTTGTCGTCAATTTTTATTTCTTCAAACTGTACGGCAGCACCTACAGTTAAATCCTGTGTTACTGTTACATCGCCACTAACGTTTGCATTACCAGTTTGGGTATGCGCTCCTATTAGTGTTACTGTTCCGGTAATACTTGTGTTTGCAAGTGTTGCAGTTCCGTCAACTTTTAAATTATTATCTACTTGTAAATCGTTAGTAGGTAATAAAACTTTACCAGTGCCGTTTGCTCTAAGTTCTAAATTTGCATTTGAGTTTGTTGTTGTGATGTAATTTGTATTGACATTAATATCGTCAACAAATAGTTCGTCAACGTATAAGTTTGCCCATGTGTTTGTTGATGTACCTAAACTATATGTACTTGTAATATTTGGACGTAGGTCAGATGCAATTCCAGCAACAATTTCTAAATTATCGTTAGCACTGTCACCTAAGGTGATGTTTCCGCCAATAGTTAGGTTGCCCGTTACATCAATATTACCGTCTACACTAACATTGTTTTCTATATTAATTTGATCAGTTACGCTTACAAAATTTAAAGCGCCGGCAGTAGTTTCAATAGTGTTACCACTTATTCTTATATTGCCAGTATCAATTCTTGAACCGTTTATAAAAGTTGTGTCGCCGCCATTGTTAAATGTTACGCCGTCAGTAAGTGTAATATTCAAAGATGAAACTGCAAAATCTACTGTTCCGTTTTCTTGATTTACGTGGAATAATTCTCCTACTCTAAAATCACCTTTATGGTCTACACTACTGTATCGTATTTGTGCGCCATCTAATTCAACAACTTCGTTTGCTTGGACAACACTGCCTGTATCATTTGTAAATTCTTTACCGTTGCCAATGTAAGCTAAGTTTTGTCCAATAGCGTAAACAAGTACTCCTTGTCCATCTCCGTACAATCCGTAATTACCATAAACGTTTGCAGAGCCAATCATTCTTACTTCTGCACCAAAATCTCGTATGTCAATATTTTCTATTTTTGTTGCTGTTGCTCCGCTGCCTGTTGTTGCTACAATAGTTTGCGGAGTTGTATCAAACCCAATTAAATTAGTATTCTTAGCATCAACTACTAAAATATCACCTTCGACACTTTCTACTGTAATTGCTACTACTGTTGATGCATCTCTAGATGTAAATGTAACTACATCGTTTGCAGCAAATGTTCCCGTTATACCACTTAATCTAATTCGTGTCTTACCGTTGTATGCAAATCCTGCTACACTATCATAGGCGTTTAGACCCTTGTTAGCAAAATATGTAAAACAGTTTAACCATTCAATTCTTGCACCGTTAGTAGCTGTAAGGCCGTCAACACCCGGAGTAATAAACGTAACTGAGTGAAACAGCATTGCTGATTCTCTCGACGAAGCTGTTGCGTATGCTCCGTCTACATATGCTCCTTTACCTGCATCGCCTGCATTAAATCCTCTTGGGTCACCTGAACTAACCACACTACCTTTTGTAATAACACTTACGTTTCTTATATACGGACTGCGTGATGTTACTGTAAAATCTGTTGCAAATCTAAATCCATATCCATTGTCTGGAAATGTTCTAGTATCTCCTGCACAGCTGAATAATAATGCATCTAAAAATACTTCTGCGCCATTTGCAGGAGCAGTTCCTGTGTAAGTTACAGTAAGTATTCCAGTTCCGTGAACGTAAGTTGCTCCTGTTACAGCAAGGTCAATTGTTTTTGCGTCATTAGTAATTCTTCCACCACTTACATAAGCGTGTGCTTGAGCTGTTATTCCTACATTTACTGTAAGTGTTCCTGTTGCGCTACCGCCGCTTGTAATAGTAAAGTTCTTTCTTCCACTATAAAAATCTTTGACTGTAATATCTTCAACAGTACTTTCGCCATTGAGCAAAAATGCATCGTTGTAACGTGTTACAGTTGTAGGTGAAATATTAACAGCTCTTATACTATGGCCCTTTACAGTAACTCCTACAGGCACAGTTATTGGAAATGCTTCTGTATATTCGCCTGGGTATATATGAACAGTATCACCTGATGTAACTTGACTTAGTGCATATTTAATACTTGCGTATGGAGCCTGAGGGTGGTCGCCGTCGTTGCTATCGTTACCGTTTTCTGCAACATAATAAATGTTACCCTGTTTTAGAATTAAGTCAATGCCATTAACTGTAAGAGCAGATGTTGTAACTGATGTTGCATTAAAGTTGTTAACCCAAACGTCTGACCATTGTTTGCCGCCTCCAGAAGGGTCTGTGCCTAACTGGTATGTGTTTGTTGCATCTGGAACAATATTACTTGCAACTTCTGCTTTAAAATCTATAGTATCTGTAGAAGCATCACCAATAGTAATATTACCATCAGCACTAATATTACCAGTAGCGTGTAAGTTACCAGTAACATTCATGTTAGATAAAACTTCTACGGTTCCAGTTCCGTTTGGTCTAAATTCTAAGTTTGCATTTGAATCGCGGGTACTAATTACGTTGCCTTCTAATTCTAAGGAATCAACGATTAGTTTATTTTGATATACAACATTGTCAAGAGTTCCTAAGTTTAGATACTGATCAGTTGACGATATAGTATTGCCGGTAACTACTACGTTACCAAGTGTTGCTGTATTTGTTACTGTAAGATTAGTTACTCGTGATGTTCCTGAAACATCTAACTCGTGTTGTGGAGATGTTGTTTTGATACCGATGCGCTGATTGTTTACATCTAGGTATAATAGGTCTGTCTCAAAAGCTAAATCTATTCCATTACGAACAAGATTCGACTTTAAGAGCGGACCGGATATGCGACCAACAGCCATATTCTCTCCTTAACACGGGGATCCTGTCCCTCTAGCCACCTTACGTTGCGGGCTAACCACAGTTTGGACCTGCAAGACAAATAGTCGCATCTTGCATTAATAGTATTTATCGTTTGTGTAAAAAAGGGCGATGTTACCCGTAGATTAAAGACTGAACTAATGCCTCGTCTTCCATATTCTCAACTGAGATACTGTCGAACTCACCAGCTGAAGTTTTCCAGGCTGTTCCGTTATATGATTCCAATTCGTCACTAGTAGTGTTAACTCTAGTAAAGCCTATTTCAGGTGTAGACGGTCGTGTACTAGCATCACCAAACGGCATACGTACTACCCCTGACCCAGCAAACTGCCAGTAACCTATACCAGTATTAGTTAACAATGTAACTGCGTTGTTAGCAGTATTTTTTATAGAATTATCGTCAAATGTAATGTCATCTATTACAACGTCTCCAGATCCATCTGGTGATAGTTCTAAATCACTATTACTTACGTTTGTTCTAATAGTGTTGTTGTTAATGTTAATATCTTCAACTTGTAATTGATGTATATTAATACCGTCGCTATCAAAACTACCAATATTTGAATTATCAACAGTTATCTGAAGAGTGTCATTTGTAGGATGTGCTAGTACATTTGTAAATAAATCATCTGAGTAGACACCCCCTAGTGCAATACTAGAGTTAATATAGAATTCAAATACATTTTTAGATGAGTTAAATCTAAAATCACCTTGAGTTGACGAACGTTGTGCTATAGTACCTGTAGGTAATTTTACAGCAGCAGTACTATTAACAACTATACTTTCTGTAGGTGCTAAAGTTAATGTTCCATCTGTTGATATATTAGTTTGATCAATAGCTATGTCTTCAAAATTAACTGTACTAGATCCTGCACTTCTAAATTGTAAATCACTATTACTTTGTGTAGTTGTAATAATGTTATCAAAAATGTCTATATCATTAGTTGTAAAATCTGCTATCGTTGAAGTTAAATTTAGTCCACCGGTTGTTACAGATCCTTGGACTGTTACGCTATTGTTTACAAGAGTTGAATCTAATATTATATTTCCGCCACCGCTTGCACGTATGTCTAAATCGTCATCATTAGACTGTGTTTCGATTACATTGTTTCTAATGTTAATTTTTTCTAATGTACCTTTTACAACATTTAAGTTCTGTTGTATAATAAGATTGCCTGTAACATTAAAGTCTTGACTTACAGTGTAAAGTCCGGTATGTGTTATATTACCTGTAATATTTGTATTTGTAAGTAAAGTATGTCCGCTAACCTGTGCATCAACTGTAACTTCGAGATCTGCATTTGGCAAATATATCTTTCCAACACCGTTTGCCTGTAGTTCTAGATCTGAATTTGAAATATTAGTTGTAACTGTAGTATCAACAAATTTAATATCAGCTACGTTAGCTTCTGAAAAATAACCGTTCCTCCATTTATAAGGACTTCTACCTAAACTATAATATCCGCTAATGTCTGGCACAGCATTACTAGCAAGGTCTGCATTAAACTCTACAGTATCCTGTCCAAACGTGTCACCAAACACTATTAATTCTGTACCTACACTAACACTGCCGGTTAAACTTAAATTCTTTTTAAAGTTAACATCATTTTTAAATGCAATCTCTGTTGCAGCATCTAAATTTATATCACCAAACAACGTATTAATGTTGTTACCTTGTATTCTAAAATTTCCAATATCAATTAATGTCGGAGTAATGACTGATGTACCGCTACTATCAGTAATGTTTAAACTTTGCATTTCATTAACTTGTGCGGCACTAAGTGTTAAACTTGTTGTTCCTGTATCAAAGTCAACAAAAAACTGATCTCCAATTCTAAAGTCGCCACCGTGGTCCTGAGACACGTGATAAACCTTACCACTGTTTGATTCTGTTGTTTCATTTGCTTGTATTGATCTACTAGGATCGTTATCAACAAACTTTCCTGCTCCTATATAAGCAAAGTTGTGAGAAATTAAATACATAATACAATCACTGCCATCTGCTACTGCGCCATAATTGCCGTATACACATGCACTTCCGATAGCACGTATTTCTGCTCCAAGTTTTAGTGTTGACCCATCTGAACTTAAATAACCAGTTGATCCGTTTACTGCATATAATCCCCTGTTAGCGAAGTATGTAAAACTGTTAAGCCATTCTACTCTAACTCCATTAGTCATTGTGATAGCATCAACGCCCGGAGTAATAAATGTAGCACTATGGAATAACATAGCAGCTTCAACACTTGCACTGTTTACGCTCGCGCCATCGATCCAGGCACCACGACCAGCATCACCTTGTGCAAATCCTCTTGGGTCATCAGTTGGAACTTTTATACGATAAGATACACTCAAATCATAAGATTTTACCGTATCACTTTGATTTCCTATAATAAACATTTTAGTGCCATCAGGTGAAATATGTATGCCGGAAGGATTGCCTCCTATACTGTAAAATCCTATATGTGTTAGTGTTGAAATATCATACGGTGTACCAACTGCAAATTCATCTACACCGTTTCCACGTGTTCCTACTATAAACAATCTAGTTCCATCAGTACTCCATTCTATACCAAATGGTTCAGTGTCTATAGCAGTCAAAGTTAAATCTTGGTTAAATGTAGCGGATGAAATATCAAATGCAGAAGATAAATTGTATTCATATATCTTATTATTTTGATTTCCTGTGATATACATCTTAGTACCATCAGGTTTAAAATCAAGTCCAAATTGATCAGAGTCAACAGTTGTAACAAGTGTTTGGGTAAAACTAGCAGACGAAACATCAAATCCAGTTGTTAGTGCATATTGATGAACATTATCGTTGTTTGGCCCAGTAACAAACATTTTTGTACCATCAGCATTAAACTTTACTGCTGTTGGATTTGGACATTGTGTCACTGCAAAACTATCTACAAATGTAACTATAGATGATAAGTCAAATCCTGTTGAAAGAGTATACTCGTTTACATCGTCTCCTATTTCACCGACAATAAACATTTTTGTCCCGTCATTATTAAACGTTATACCTTTTGGACGTGTTTCTTGTGAGTTTACTGAAAAAGTAGAACTTGCTGTTACTGTAATAGGTGTACCTTGTGTAATTACTGTAACATTTTGTATGTATGGACTTCTTGTTGATACAACTGCGTTAGGAGCAAATCGAAATGCATACCCTGTATTATTTCCGCTGTCATAATAAAAATCTTTAATTGTAATATTTGATATAGTTGTCTCGCCATTTAAGTGAAAGACATCTTTTGATTGATCAGCACTAGTAGGACGAATAATTGTATTTCTGTAATCAGCACCTAAGATAGTAGTATTAGGAGGTACAACCAATGGCAATTCTTCTTCGTAGCCGCCGGGCGCAACATGTATTACTACAGGTCCAGCAGTACTTGCATCTGAAAATGCTAGTGCATGTTTAAGTGTTTTAAAAGGTCCATTAGGATGATCGCCTACATTAGTGTCGTCACCGTTCTGTGCGACCCAAAACATGTTACCTTGACGCTGTGTTGCAGGTTCAACTCCACTTACATCGAAACTACCAACAACTGAAGTAGATCCGTTTATTAATGTACTATATATAGTGTCCCAACGTTTTGACGGTGATCCTAACGCATATGTATTATTACTTGCTGGAATAATACTAGATTTTACTTCTGCGTTTATTACAATACTATCAGTATTTTGATCACCAAATATTATATCACCGTTGGTAGTGATGTTACCAGTTGCGTGAATGTTACCAGATATATTTGTGTTAGCTATCGATTCAACTGTACCAGTGCCATTGGCTTGGAAATCTATATTTGCATTACTAACATGTGTGCTAATAGTGTTGTCAGTTGCTTGAAATGCTTCCGTTTCAAGATTAGATAACTTAATTCCCGTTGGGGCGTTTAAGATTATGTTTCCTGAGCGCACATTAATGTTATTACCACTAATCTCATAACCAACAAGACTAGTAAGTGCAGTAGTGTTCCAGGTTGTACTTCGTGCAGTGCCTTCGATGTTTAATTCAGTAATAGGAGCATTACGATTAATGCCAACCTTACCGGTAGTTACATCAAGATATAGAAGTTGTGTGGTGTTTGAGTCATTGCGAAATGCAATGTCTAAACCATTTCTTAAAAGATTTTCCTGTAATACAGGACCTGATATTCTACCTACTTGCGCCACTTTAATTCTCCTGACACAGTATTTATTGTATTACTTGTCGAAGTTGTGTAGTACTGTTATAGGCTTATCTAAATCAGGTGCTGATGTAAATTGTATGTACCACCCTGGTAAATACGGCCCTGTACTTGATCCTGCTTTATATATTTCGCCACTACTGCCAACATAGTTAGCAGTATTTCCGCCGGCGGTATCAACAGCAATTTCTATTCTTGTCGTTGATGGTATACTAAGAATAGTATGGCTTCCTGGAGAACTTGAATCGTCTGTATTTAAGTTTTCAACTGCGTCATCTATTGTACTTTCTACTTCAGTAACATAAATTAAATCATTAACAGTGTAGCCGTGTGCTGTTGCTGTTTGTATAACAGTTGATGCTCCTGTGCTAACAATACTTGTAATAGTGTTTACTGCCCCAGGATTTTGTACTAGTGTATAGTTTGTTCCTGAAATTTGAAATACGTTTTCAACAAGAACTAAAACATTTTGTGCTGCTGCAGGCACAGGATAAAACGCATCCCCACTTGCTAGTGGCCCAAAGATTTTATCAGTGCCATCACCACTTCCTATATTCTGTTGTGTAATGGCTGCGTTAGTTGACGGTGCTGCAACTCTTAGACCGTCCCATTTGCTATTTTCGTAAATTTCAAATCTGCTATCAGTTGTGTTAAAGCGTAAATGTCCGTTAACTGGTGAAGTAGGTCTCTGGGCAGTTGTGCCCTTAGGTACAAGTATAGAGTTAGTAGTATCAAAAATAACTTGATCATTAATATCAAATTTGATACCATTGCCATAAATGTTTCTCAAGTTTGTATTTTGAGCTTTAATTAATCGCATTACACTTCCAAATAACTTATTGTTGTTGCTAGGTCTGCATGACCTACAAATGATACCGTGTCACCTGCTTCTAATATAACTTTTTCACTATCAAACGTAAACGTTTCGCCAAACGGCAACGATAGATTGTTTATAACTCTAGTAATATTGTTAGATAACGTACCTATTGAGCCTCCGGAGTTTTCAATAAAATGTAAATCAAAAACCTGTGCACCACTCCCTGCATTATTACAAACTAGTATGTTTGTTATTGCATATCGTTTGCCACTAGGTACTGTAAGTACGTTTAATTGTGATCCTGTTAATCTTGCATTCTTTATTGCCATCGTTTTTCCTTAAAAAATCATACTATACAGCAATGATCTATTGTTGCTTATTATTTCGTTCTGTGTGTTGCTACTATTTACAAAGAACAACCCAGTGCCACCTGCATCTTCGGTTTTTGTATACAATATAGATCCAGTTGTAGGTTTTAACGGGTCAATTGCAGCATCACTAGCATGTGCTGTTGATGTAAGATGCAATTTATCGTTTATTTGAACGCTACCAGTTCCTGCTGCTTCTAATCTTAAATCTTCGTTAGTGTTTATTGTACTTATTTGGCTTCCTTGTAATACAATATCGCCTAATTGGATAGTGTCTAAAAAGAATGATGCCCTTGTTTCATTATTAATACCGATACTAACTTCACTTGGATTTCCAGTAACTTCAAAGTCTCTTGATTGTACAAATGTTTTAGTTGTGGTACCTTCTTCAATTCTATTTTGTAATAATGATGCATTAGCAAACGCAACATAATCTACAACTGCTTTTGCATTAGGAATCATGTCATCATCAATGGCTCCGCCAGTAACTGCACTTCCTGTATATGGAAATACGTTTGTTTCATAGTCGGTTGCATTTGTTACACTAATGCCATTATTACCAGTGTCTATATATAGTGCGGCATTAGATTTAATTCCATCTAATACAAGTGTAGTTTTGGCGCCTGATCCTGTAAAGAGTTTAAATCCTCCAGTACCAGAGTCTCCACCTATATCCCAAGCAACACTATCATCAAAAACAAATTTAGCTGTTGCTTCGGATCCTCGATCAATTTCAATTCCTGCTTGATAATTCTTTGATGCACTAATTCCTGCACCAGTTTGACCGTTGTTTAATGTCAGTATGTTATCGTTAATTAAAGTATCATTACTTTCAACAGTTGTAGTAGTACCTTCTACTTCCAAACTGCCTCGTATTACTACAGTTCCAGCAGGCTTTCCACTGACAAGAGTGCCTCTTGAAGTATCAAAGAGTATTTGACCACCACCTTCGACTTTAACTGTGTAATTTCCGTTATTAACGCTTAGTACTTTTGACATTTATAAATCCTATGTATATATTAGGGGGATTTCTCCCCCCAATTTTTCACTTAGTCTTGTACAGCTATAGATGCTGCGCCAGCTACACCGGCGTTTTCATCACCAGGGCCTCGAACATATTTAATGTTCTGTACTTGAGCTGTGCCGCCTTCATACTGAATAGTTCTGTTACGAAGTTTTGTAACTTGTACTACAGTAGAATCGTCTAGCACTGCGTAAATGTTAAATTCACCAGCAGCTAATGCTCCAGTATTCTTGTTTACAAGCGTACAAGTTTCTGTTTTAGTTCCATCACTAACAATAAACTTGTTAGTTGATCTCTGTGAAACAATCCATGCATTAAGAACCTCACCACCTGCAGCAAACTTTACAGTTGTTACAGATATACGGCTAGATCCTTGGCCGATGTTCTTTTTATTAATTGGTCTTCCCATTTTTTTTCTCCTATTAAAGTAGTCCTATCCGGGTTCTATCCGGTACGCTGCGGGTAACAGCATAAGTCCGCCTTGCGGCACACTATTTGACACAAGTATTTATCTAATAAGAGAAAAGGATCATACTAGGTGACCCGGTGAATAAAAAAGGCCTACTCAATTAAGAATAGACCTTTTCGTTTAAATATGGGTGATAGGTTGGGATTAATGATTACCAACAACTCCTTATCAACTCATTTATAAGTCGGAGCGCCTAACATCGAACCGTTAAGTCCAAAATCCATATCTTCGTATCTCTACGCTCATACAGTCCCACTACAGGTGTTAGCCAAGTTCGCAACGTTGCAGTTGCTTGTTCCTTGCACTATCATAGCAAAGGATATCTCCTAGCTATGTATATATAATAGCACTAATAAGAACGTCTGTCAACCATTTAATTAAAAAAAGTCAAAAAAATAGGCGCCGTAGCGCCTATTTTGAAGTTCACAGTAAGTTAAACTTAGCTGAAGCTTAGGTTTGCCGCTGTTACTTCTACTTTTTCTAAGTAGTCAGCTGCGTTGCCTAGAGACGATGCTGTGTTTGATAATTCAACATATCCGTAACGTGTCATAAATGATACGACTGGTTCGAATGATGTTGGATCAAGCACTACGCCTGAGCTCATTAGCGGGATGTATGGGCAATAAAATGCCGCTGCATCTGATTCGCTTGAGCCTTTGTATCCAACTAGTACATCGTCGTCTGCAGCATATGTGTTAACGTAAATTTTCATTGCGTTATTTAATGTGCCTACAAACTTAGTGTTTGTTGGAGCTTCAAAAGCACCTTCAGTTGTTCTTGCGAACGCTGAAGTAGTTGCACTCTGTAGTACAGTTAAGATTGCTGGAGAAACAACAGCCCAGTTACCTGCGCCTCTACGTGTTCTCTGTGCAATTCTATTTGCTGCTCTGTTAACTAGAACAGCTAAAGCAGCATGTTCGTCACCAACAAAAGTAGCAGTACCGCTAACAGCAGCCTGGTCAAATGTATCTGTACCAGTTCCTGCTAGTGTAGCAAGTGATCCTAGGATCTCTTGGTCGATTTCAGCAGTAATCTCTTGAGCAAGTGCTGCCATGATTTCTGCTTCTACGTCGATACCGTGCATTGACTGTGCGTCTTGTGCAGATTCAAAAGTCCAGCGAGCTGATAGCTTTCTGGTTTTTGCTTCTACTGTCTGCTTCAAGATTTGGATGCTTAGTCTGTTACCAACCGCTCCTTCAAGTGCAGCTGTAGCATCTGCTTTTGCAGATGTAGCGTTACCTGAATATGCTTCAGCAATCTTGAATGGTGAAAGTGCTTCTTCACCTGCAATAGCGCCTGAAGCGCCTGTGCCTGCCGTGTCCGAATAACGTACACGTAGTGTGTGGATTTGACCCACTGGTCCTGTCATAGGCTGAACACCAACAATTTCGTTAGCAATAACTGTAGGCATAACACGACGGATAACGGGTAGAATCACTCTGTTAAGAGTTGCTACGTTACCTGCGGATGTTGCGCCAGCTGTGGCTGTTTCTGACAAATACTTACGTGTATTTTCCAGTGTACTTGCCATTACGCTTTTCTTTGTGCCTGAAAGGCCTTCAAGAAGTGCAGTTTTGGTGTCCTGCCAGCGACTTTCTAATAGTTCTGACATATCGATATCTCCTTAATTTAATCCTGCAAGACGTCTAATATCAACTACATTATAGTTGCTATCATCGCTTACATTGTCATGACTTTTGGTTTCTTCTCTATTGCCTGTGTGTTCTTTGCCTTCTGTTAATTTCGCCTTCTTTTCTGGAGCATTACCGTCTATAACTGCCGGTAGGTATTTGTCAAACTGTGAGCGTAGCTTACCAGTTTGAACACTTTCCAGTAAATCCATCATAATGTCTTTTTGGTTCCTGTTTAGAGGAGCCGTTAATTCACTTATGACATTTTGTCTTTGAGCTACATTAGTCATACGCTTGATCTCAGCTTGTTTAGCTTCTGCTAAAGTTTGCTTTTCAACAACCGTCTTCTTTGCTTCTGTTAGCTGCTTGTCTTTGATCTTAATAACTTTCAGTAACTTTGCAGTTTCTGAGTTTTCATTAAGGTAGCTATTACCATACTCGCTGGCAAATGCTTCAAACAGTTTACGCCCAAAATCATTTTTACGTGCTGCTTCAATATCTTCTTTTAATTGACCAATTTCATTAGTTAAAATTTTGTCAGTTATAGAAGCTACTTTAGCTGCACTTCTTTCAACAAACTGTGTTTTCAATTTGCTGAAGTGTCCTTTAGCTTCACGAATTAATCTTACCTTCGTTTCTGCTAAGTCTTTCTTGTCTTCATTAAATTCTGATATTTCTTTCGCAAGTGACTCTACTACGAAATCTTCAAGCATACTGAACTTACCAGCCATTGCTTTTTGATCTTCATGAAGTTCGTTTACTTCTTTAGCCAGTGACTCAGTTACAAAGCGTTTCATTAGTCCTGCGTTTTCACGCATTGCTACTGCATACTTTGCCTTTGCCTCGGCTAATTGTTTACGATCGTCTGCAAACTCTTCAATTTCTGTAGCAAGACGTTCACTAATCATAGAATCAATAGCTTCTACCATAGTGGATTTGTCATGCTCATACTTTTGAGCAAACTCTTCACGAAGTTCAGCTGTAACAGATTGACGATTTTCTTTAATCTTACTGTCCCATGCTTCTTCGATTTCGTGGCGCACGTCTTCGGAAACTACATCATTTTCAAAAAGTGTTTTTAGTGCATCCAACATATTATTCTCCTTTTATTGGAGTCGACTGATTATATTAATCAGCGATTCTTTTAAGTACTTTTGTGCCTTAGGGTCTTCTTTAGTTGCCTGTGCCAGTTCGTAAGCCTGCATACCTCCACGTGCATTCATTAAATGCTCGTAGATTGGTGTCGGGTAAGCACCGGGGGCGCTGGGCTGAGCCACAACGTCCACAGTGATAATTTCAAAATCAGAGACTTGGCCATCTCCGCTTTCACTAACATTACCAGAGCCACGTGACGAAACCCCTAGCTTCACACCACTTTGTATCATGGTGCTAACTAGTTGTCCCATCGGCGTTGGTAGTATCTTTAGTTTACCATATCCGTTTGGGCCATCCATCCAGCATTGCTCGATCATATGACTTACACGGTCCAAGTTAATATTAAGTCCTTCCGGATGATCAACTTCGCCAAGAACACTATATCCACCAGCAATTTGCTCGCCGAGCGTTTTGACAGCCCTGCCAATTTCATTCACAGGATACACACGCTGATTAGCGTTGCGTACTCCGCCTTGTATCATAATACCTTTCATGTACAAGTCTTTTCCTTCGTTAGCAGACTCAACGACCATTTGTGCTTGGTCAAATGTCAAATGTTCTCTTAGATTGTTTCTCATCTGTTAGTCCCCAATTAGCTGCCTATCATCGACTTCTTGTCAGCAGCATTTTCGCCTGCGCCTTTTTTCTCAGCGCCATGGCCTTTTGGATTTTTTGACATTGATTTTGCTGCTTTACCGCCCGGTACATTGACGTTTCCTGTTGACATATCTTTAGTAGTATTTGCCGCTAGTCCACCTGTTGTACCTTTAGTATCAGCTTCTCCGCCTTTTACCAAGTTTGAAGCAGTGCCGCCCATGTCGTTTTTACCTGCTACGACTGACTTGGCGTTTGCACCATTGTCACCCATTGTAGCAGTTACTTTTTCAACATACTCACGCATTTGCTCACCTGCAGATTTTTCTGACTTATCATCAGCTTCTTCTACTTCGTCGTCACTAGCTTCGAAGTTAAGTGATTCATCTTCACCTTCTTCATCGTCGCCCATGTCCATCTCGTCGTCACCTTCAGCGTCATCATCCATGTCGTCGCCTTCTTCGCCTTCGTCATCACCAAGCATGTTTTCAAACTCTGCTTTTAGATCTTCTAGCTCAGCTTCTAAATCTTTAATGTCGCCCATTGTAGCTGGTGTATCGTCATCTTCGCCGTCGGCGTCCATATCCATTTCACCGTCTGGTGCGCCCATATCCATTTCCATGTCATCAACAGTATCACCACCGCCCATGCCCATATCCATTTCTGGTTCACCTTCTACTTCAAACTCGTCAAGGTTAAAATTTTCGTTAGTTTTTTCGTCATCATCTTCATCTTCGTCATCTGACTCATCAACTTCTTCATCAGTTGTTTCATCTAGATCTTCATCTGAATCTGACTCATCTACTTCTTCATCAGTAGCTTCGTCTACTTCATCATCTTCAACATCGTCTGTTAAAAGATTTTCGTAGATATCTCTTGATTTTGCCACTACAATCTCGTGGAAAATCTCTTCCGCCTTTGAGCGGTCGTTATTTACAAGATGCTCTAGCATCTCTTCAAATTTGTTTAAATCTGCCATTATTTTCTCCTAATAAATGTTTACCTATGGTAAGGCTGTCATGTGTATTTAGTGGGGTAGGCAAAATGTACGTAGAAATAGGCCAAAAACGGGGTGTTTTGGCTAAACGTCAGGAAAGTTGATGTAATTTGACAAAATCTTCAACTGTGATTGTAGTGTAGTTACTCAATTTATTTAGTTCCTCAGGGCAATAGTTATCAGATGCTATTACCCGTACATACTGAATATTTTTATGTTCACGCACTACAGACACTGTTTGACGCAACCAGTTTCCAAAAAAAGTTGCGCCGTCTTGACTTTTTTTATAATTAGGAGTATCAGCAAACACATTATTAAATTGTGTTCCGAGACCCCTGTAATCAAAGCCGAGTATGTATATTCTATCATATCCGTGCTGTGATGCAAGCCAAAGTGCTGTTGGTCCACTACTCCATCCTTTACTTGGATTAAATAAATTTAAATCTGGAATTCTTTGATATGCTTTGTTTGGATTTGTCCAAACAGTTTGTTTGCGCTGGTAACCTGCTTTTGATATTTCTAAAATCATCTTTACATCAACTGCAATAAGATAATCCGGTGCAAATGATCTATATAAAGCATTACATCCGTAAGTGTTTCCAATAGGAGCAAGATCTTCGACATTAATAGGACTTCTACTAGTGCCGTTACCAAGTACAAAAGCAGTTCCGTGCCTTTGGCGTATTTGTGCTTTTTCTATATATTGTGGAGGTTCTTGTACTAAACGTTTGGCTGCTTTTTGAGATCGTCGTATTTGTTTTTGTGCTTTACGCTCAATCTTTATTAGTTGCCATTGTTCTTTTGTGTAGTTTCTTTTATCTAGTTTTGCCAATTATCATACCCCGACCGCCTCAGCGTTCGCTGCCATACCATACATTTGTCTAACGAAGACTACTTCTTTAGCCTTCTCTTGTGTATGTAGCTCGCTTGCTTTGCGGGCACGATTTATCTGACTTAGAGTCAGTCGTGTTTTACGGGTATCGTCAAGATCAATAATAGATTGATCATACTGAGGTTCATACCTGTTATCTTCAACAGGTTCAGCAGTTTCTTTATCGTAATGAAATAGTTCTCTCAGTATCATAATGTTATTTATACTTTATATTGTGTCTTCGCCACCGGCGGGTTGGCCGCCGCCTAATTCTTCACCAGTTGCAGTTTCTGGTGGTGCGCCTTCGCCACCATCTTCGCCACCTTCAATCTCTGCTGATGTTTCTGCACCATCAATGTCTGCACTAATACCAGCACTACTAATACCCACTCCGCGCATTTCGCCGCTTGCATCTTCATCTGTAGGTGCTAACGTTTCTTCGTTTTCTTCTCTCCACAAGCGTTCGTTCTTTGCAATGTCTTCTGTGCTTAGGCCTAAGAATCTTTCAAGAGCAAATCTATTACTAATATAAGGTATAGCTTGTATTTGCGACCATGTACCAATTCTTTGGTTGTCTAACTCTGTTTGTCTATAAGCAGCAAAGTTCTGTGGAGGTTGGAATTTAAGATCAAACATTCCAGTGTCAATGTTAACACCTTTTTCTAATAGATATCTTTTAAATTCTTGATCAAATTCATCTGCTATTAAATTTTGTAAACGTTCACAGTAAGTATTAAATCTTAACTCTTGAATAAATGCTGTGCCTACTCTGCCGTCGTTATAACTCGCTGCTGAATCATCAGCGCCGGTAGGTAGATAGCTGCTAGGGATTCGTAAACCGCGTACGAGCTTATTAGTAAAATATCTAAGGTCATCAATTTCTCCAAGGTTAGTACCGCCTGGCAGTGTTTCAACTTTAGAACCTCTACCTTCAGCAGTTTGTGGGAAGAAGTAATCTTCATTTGTTGATAACGGATTATATGCACTGTCGATTACGTTAGTGCCTCCGCCTGTTTTACTTGGAATTCGTCTTTGGTGTATTTCTGTTTTAACACGTTCAACAAATTGCATTGCTAAGTGACTTGGCATGTTACCTACGTCAACATAAAATACTCTACGTTCTGGAGCACGTTGCACACGATAGATAATAATAGCATCTTCAAGTAATTCTTTTTGCTTGTATACTTTAAAAATACTTTCAAGTAAGCTATTACCAAAAGGATAGTTATTGTCTAATCCTTCACTTAAACTTAAATGAAACATGTGTTCGCCTGCTACAGCAACTTCACCATCTTCAACTGTAAATCTATTTCCGTGTTGACTTGCAACATTGCCAACCATTCCTCTAGCGCCGCCTGTTTGGTATCCAGCACCACCACCTGTAATGTTTCCATTAGTAACGTGTGGCTTAGTTGCAACTAAATCTCTAAAGTTAAACTGTATATCTTTTACAATATACTGCTCTGGTGTTTTTCCTTCGCTTTCGTTTACAATAATTCTGTGAACTTTTGCAGGATCAACATGATAAAGTTTTTTAGTTTCTGGATCTCTTAAGAAAAACCCATCGCCATATTTAAAAACATTACGTACAAGACGAAACATTCTCTTTTCAAAGTTATTAAGTTTATACCATTGTTTTAAATATTGTCCAAGTATTTGCACTTCGGCATTTGTTGCTGATTTGTGATAGTTAAATGTAAAGTGTGTACCGTTTTGTGCATGTTTTTGCGTACAGAATTCTGCAAGAATATCAAGAGCGGCATTAACTTCACTGTCGCTATCCATTGTATTATACTGACCGTATCGATCAATTCTATTAGGAGTTCCTGTATACACATCAGGCAAATAACTTGAATAATTACTGCGAGCAGGGCCTGGCTGGTTTACAGCATTTTGTCCGTTTATAGGAGAATAATTTCCTGTTGTATCATTACCTGTGTTAACAGGAGTAAAGTATTTTTTCCAGCTCATTTATATTCCTACGTTGGTTAGTACGTTGCCATCCATACCTTTAACAGCTTTTAATTGTTTTTGCAGTTCTTGTAACTGTCTACTATTTATTTGAACTAGCTGTTTCATTGTCATATTCAGACTTTCGATCCCATCTTCTGACGTAGTTCCTGTTGAACTAGTATTTTGTTGGGGATTTAATGCCGCCATCATTTTGTCTTTCTCGGACAGGGGAATACCACCTGTTTGCATCATATTTTTCATTTGGTCAGTCATTGCACCAGGATCAAACTTAGTTGCAACGTTTTGCATCATGCTACTAACACTGTCTAGTCCGCTTGGAAATGCACCTAATAATTCACCTTGTGGACTATCCTTAGGAATTACAGCTTCTAATCCATGTAACATAGCAGGCATTCCTGCTCCAAAGTCTTTGAATAAGCTACCAGTTTTGCCTAGTGTGCCTGAGTCAAAACCAAACATCCTTGAAAAGAAACCTTTCGCTTCTTCTGCTGTACTTTCAACTGACTCCGTTCCTTCAGAGTCTCTGCCGCTGCTTCCTAATGCTTTTACTACATTTACTTTCATATTGCCGTCGGCATCGAACAGTTCACTTGGGAGCAGTGATTGTTGCTCATTACCAGTCTTTGTTGCATCATTTGACGCAATTGTTCGGTCGATTAAATCTTGGGTAACCTTGAACGGACCGTCTGGGCCGTCCATCATTTGACCTAAATTAGCTTCGAGATTTGCAACTAACTCTGATTGATCTATACCTGGTAATACAGCCGTTATGCCATCGTAAAGTGTTTGAAACTTTTCAGGTATTTGTTGAAATAGTGCAGAACCAGAATTTAAAGCACTAACTAATGCAGTATTACTTTGTACTTGTCTACCAATGTCTTCGTTAATAGTTCCTGAAGCTTCTGCTAATGCTACCTGACCTTCATTTACAAAATTTAGTGCAACTTGACCTGGACCTCTTTTTTTGTCTAAGTTAGCTTGTTGGTCTACACCATCACGTAATTTTCTTACATTTTCTAAATATGCATCAGCTGCTTGTCCAGCAGTAGTCATAGCGGTTACATTACCACTTATAATTTCATCTAGTGCATCAATTTGAGGTTTTAACTCTCCTAGCACACCGGCCTGTGTTTCACCAACGCCACTTACTTGGGCAAGTGTTGAAATACGAGCGCCCTCGGCTGTAGCGGCAAACCCTGTAACAGCCGCAGCATATTCATCAGCTAATCGTGTAACTTCTTCTTTACTTGCTCCTCTATCTAATGCATTATTAAGTTGTGCGGCTATGTCATTTGCTCTACTGTTAATAGCAGCAAAGCCTTGTGTAGCTTCTGATAATGGTGCTTGTAATTGGATTTGATCTTTAATAAGATCTTGTGCAACTTTAGGTAATCCCGAAGTAGCCGCTAATATTGCATCGTAATTCTCTGCGGCATTTGCCGCGCCATTCATTTCTTTTAATCGTATAGCACCTATAGTAGCGCCATCACGCTGTCTTGCTACCATTTCGTCTTGCAGGCCTTTAGCATCTTTACCAGTTAGTTTTGCAACTACAGATAGATTTTTAGCTAAGTCTGCAGCCACTGCAACTTGTTCAGCATCGGTTAGACCTTGCAATCTTGCAGATCTACGCATTGAATCCATATTTGTAAGCACAAACTCTGATGCTTCTTCTGATGAAAATCCTAAGTTTTTAAATTGGCTTATTAACCCAGTATCGTATAATTCTTTGTTTAGAGCAACAAATCGCCTCTTACCAGCGTCAACTCCTCCGGCAAAACCTGCTAGTAATTCACTATTCTGTGCAACCAAATTAGCAAATGTAGGCAACGCTAGATTTGCTTCACCTGCAAGTCTTTGTAGTTCTCCTAAATCACCTGCACCACCTGCTCCTACTTTTGACAACATATTAAATGTGTCTTGTAACTGTTCAATATACTGAAGTCCGCCTACTGCACCGCCTGTTAATTGTTTTAAGAGAGGAATGTTTGGTACAAGGCTTTCTACACCTCTACTAAAATCACTAATAGATCCGCCGCCTTGGGCAATTGAATTCTTCATTGCACCTAAAGCAGAGTCAATATCTTTGGCTCCAGGAAGGCGACTTACTCCCGGCGCAGAAGGTGCCGTCGGTGACGAGGAATTATTCTTCCTCGTTTCTTCTAATATTGCCTGGAGCAGTTCTTCTTGGGTCATTTTTTATTAACACTCACTTTTAAATAATATGTATTTTGCATAACTAAATAACAGTATGCACATGTATTTATACGGATACTCAAATGAGTAATTTTTTAAAAGATAAACAAAGACAGCCTAAGCTATACATAGAGTTACCTAGTCTTGGTAGATTTTATGATGGTTCTATCGTACAGGATCAACAATATACTCAATTACCAGTTTTTGGTATGAATGCAATGGATGAAATATTACTAAAAACTCCAGATGCTTTATTTACTGGTGAAGCTACTGTACAAATTATTAAAAGTTGTATTCCTGCAATTATTAATCCTTGGATGCTAGTAGGCTACGACATTGATCATGTATTATTATCTATAAGGGTAGCAACATATGGTGATAAAATGCCTATTACATCAAAATGTCCAAAATGTAGTAGCGAAACTGGTATGGATGTAAATTTAGGTAAAGTGTTAGAAACATTTTTAGATTTGCCAACTAACGATCATATTATTGTTGATGATTTAAAAATTCTTCTAAAGCCGTTAAGTTACAAACAAATGACAGAGTTTTCACATAGACAGTATGTATTTGACAAACAACTAGTACAAATTGCTCAATCAAAAGACGAAAACAAAGATAAACTTCAGCAAGATGTGTTAGCACAGTTGACTAATTTAAATTTAGAAGTTGCAATTAGTTACATTACAAGTATACAAGATACAGCAAGCACAGAAGAAGAACAAGATCTTGACGCAATTAAAGAGTTTATTTTATCCAACGATGCACAATTTTTTAATTCTTTAGTAGATAAAGTAAAAGAAATGAGCAACGTATGGAGTTTGCCACAATTTAATATTACTTGTAATGAAGACGGTTGTGGCACAGAATGGAAAACTGCACTTAGGGTTGATTATTCAAGTTTTTTCGGAACCAACTCGTTCCGCTCCCGGAATCTGACATTATAGAGCTCGCTGAGTCTATGGAAACAGAAATTAAAAATTTAAAATATAATTTATATAAAATTGGTTGGCATATGCGCGGTGCATTATCTCACAATGATTTGTTTCATGTAATCTCAAATGATGATAGGGAAGTTCTTAATTTAATTATTAAAGAACAAATTGAATTAGTGAAAACAACTAAACTACCAATACTTTAACCGTTCCGTGGATCTGATTTAGGATCTTTCTTCATTGCAGCTTTTACAATCTTCATCATTTTAGGATCACCTTTAATCATGTTTAAAGATGCTCTTGTTAAATCACTTTTAATAGATTTCAAATTTTCTTCGTAAAGTGCTTGTTCATGCAACAATGCTTCGTTGAGTTGACTTTCGGTTAAATTTTCACATACTGGTTTCATAACTTTATTTAATAGTTTTGGAGGAAGCATTGTAATAGCAACGTAATCTGCAGCACCTTTCATAAGTGGAGTATTCTGTGCTAATTTTCCTAAGAAGTATGCAAGTGTTCCGCCGCCGACAATACCTATAAATCCAATAAGTGCTGCTGCAACCCAGCCAGCTCCAGGAACAAATCCAAAAAATGTTACAGCAATTGCCGTTGTTGCTTTTAATGCAACAGCAGTCGCTACGCCAGCTAAGAAAAATGCTGTTATAGCTGTCATTAGTTCATCTGCAATTTTAATTCGCCAATAATTTACTTCGCGTGTAGTTTTACACCCAGCTTTTTGATATTCTATTAAGTAACCGTCAAGACTATAAGTTATTTGTTCTAGTGAAATCATTGCAGAAACAGCTCTACCTAAAACAGAAGATTTAAAAACTTTCAATATACCGTTTCTAATTTTTTTAATTGCTCCAGTAGCTTTAGGTTTAGGTATGTCTTTATCACCAGGTAAGCCAGCAGTTTTTGGAGCGTCTTTGGCCGCCGTACCAAATTTAGAAGCGGTTTTACCAACCTTACTTATAACTGGGTTTTTTGAGTTTCCAGCAACAGTTGCAAGTTTTTGGTACAAACTTAATTTTTTAGGAGTTATTGGTGTTACCTTTACGTCACTAGCTTTAGCAGCGGCTGCTGTTTGTGCAGGTGTTACGCTTGAACCAAGTGCTGCCTTGTTAAGTTCGTTAGCAAGCCGTGTTGCAGAGCCTCCATTTTTAAATCCTCCAGGTACTATATTTCCACTAATAGAATGAATAACTAAAATTTTCTTACCAACTCGCCTAGCAACCCATGCTCCAGTGTCAGCTTCTACGATGTGATGTACCTTCATGATTATTCCTTAATAGTTAACTGATAATATTTATCCTATAATAATATTTATTGATATATTTGATTTGTTACTACGTAACAAATAGTTTTCGCTAAACGCTCAAACTATATACACTTCGTTTTGATTAAATGATTTATATATGAATAATATAATATAATTGCATTATTACGAATGTAATAATGTTTAAGTTTCATGTAGATTGTTTTAGTCAGACGGAACTATTTCTAGTCCCATCTAATCTTAAAGTGCGCTTCATGTGAGTCTGCCACAGCCAAGACATTGGAAAGAGGTAATTTTTTATACACAAGTTCAATGGGCTCTGACCTTTCCCAT
>Ga0307488_10000263_pt1 | contig 41971 bp, 47 predicted proteins | sample SB02metaG_FD_202248 | JGI IMG/M metagenome (GOLD analysis project Ga0307488, IMG submission 202248) | Sea-ice brine microbial communities from Beaufort Sea near Barrow, Alaska, United States - SB 0.2 | ecosystem: Environmental > Aquatic > Marine > Coastal | place: USA: Alaska | collected... | reverse complement strand
AAGAAGAAGAAGAAGAAGACGTTCTATATTCGTTATTTAAACAAACAGCATTCATGTATCTCTATACTTCAATTGTGAAATAGCCTTAAGATAAACATTGCGACTATTCAATATAGAGACGTATTGAGCTAAAACAAGATCGGGCAATTAAAATAAAATTGAAACCTAGTTTAATAAAATTAGTTTTAATTTTTCAATGGTATAATCAATTTCTTCTTTGCTGGTAAACTTACTAAACGAGAAACGAATAGACGTTTTAGCTGCTTCTGTAGCATTTAATATTTCACCTAAAACATGAGACCCACTATTACTACCACTTTGGCAAGCACTTCCTCCAGAAACCGCAATTCCAGCAATATCTAAACTAAATAACAACAGGGCATTATTTACAGGAAAACGAACACTTAAAATGGTATAACTCCCCTTCTCCATATCTGAAGAATATCCATTAAATTGAATCAATGGGTTAAATTTCAACAATGCTGAAATAAAATATTTTTTAATTTCTATAATATCTTTTTTATCTTTATCTATATTAGAAACAGCGAGCTCCAATGCTTTTTCCATCCCTAAAATAGCATGTACGTTTTCTGTGCTAGACCTTGCTCCTTTTTCTTGATTTCCTCCATGAAGCATAGGTAAAATTCCAAATCCCTTTTTAAAATATGCAAAGCCCACTCCTTTAGGTCCATGAAATTTATGCGCGCTTGCCACCAAAAAATCGATAGGTGTTTTTTGTACATCAATCGCATAATGTCCAATGGTTTGCACTGTATCTGAATGAAATAAAGCAGCATACTTCTTACATAAGTCACATACTTCATCTACTGGCAATATCGTACCGATTTCATTATTAATAAGCATACAACTCACCAAGGTTTTCTTTTCCTGATTTGATAAAATCATTTCTAAATTTACCAGATCAATCGCTCCATATTCATCAATATTTATGTAAACAACTTCTAAACCATAGGTCTTTTGCAAATGTTTTATGCAATGTAAAACGGCGTGATGTTCAATTTTCGTAGAAACAATTCGTTGAACCCCCAAATTTGTAACTGCGTTAAAAAGAATTAAATTATCTGCTTCTGTACCTCCAGAAGTAAAAATAAGATCACTTGCATTTGCGTTAAGGTGTTTCGCAATATTTTTTCGAGCCGTTTCTACCGATGATTTTGCCGTTCTTCCAAATTGATGCGTAGAAGAAGGATTTCCGTAATTTGTTTGCATTGATTTGCTCATTACTTGAATCACTTCCGGGTCAATAGCGGTCGTTGCAGCGTTATCTAAATAGATATTTTTCATTCTACAAAAGTAAGTATAAATTACGACTTTGGGTTTTGATAAATATAAACTTCTGTTGCACCTAAACCGTATTTCGGATACGAAGCATCATAAAATTTCACATTATAATTATTTAATAAAAATGCTAGTTCGGTTTTCAAAACACCTTCTCCTACCCCATGAATAAAAACTACTTTTGAAATTTGTTTGCTAATGGCATATTCAATTTTTCTTTTCGCCGTTTCAATTTGAAGCGACAATATGTCGTAATTATCCATTCCTCGCGTTGAGTTTGTTAGTTGGTTAACATGCAGATCAACCTCTAAAATCAACTCATTCTTTTCTTTCACAAACAATGATTTTTTTGATTTTATTTCTCGTTTTTTCTCCTTTAAGAAAGAATTATTGATATCAGAAAATTTTGACATTTGATCTTGATCTTCATCAATTCTCACCACCTCTTTTTTCAGTAATTGATAACGCATCCCGTGATGGTCTTCCAAAGTAATTTCACAGCCATCTATTGCCACTATTTTTCCTTTTAAAACATCATCTATCACTGCTATTTTATTACCAATATCTAAACGCTTTGTTAACTTTTTATTCATTTAAAAGTTTAAATTTATTAGTACTTTTATAAAAAATACATGATTACACCCCCTTTAATTTGCACCAAAACTTTCTTTGAGAATGCTTCTAAAAGAAATAAAATATCTCCTAAAAGAAGAGAATTATTAATACAAATTGCTCAAAAGATTGCCTTTCAATATTTAAAAAACAACCAATTAAATCTAATCTTTATTTCCACTCACAACTCTAGATGTAGCCAACTTGGACAGGTTTGGGCGTTTTTTGCCAGTGAATATTTTAATCTACACACTATTCACGCATTCTCTGGCGGAACAAAAGCTACTTATTTTCACAGAAACACCTTAAAAACCTTACAAACCGCTGGTTTCATGTTTCACTTAACTGATTTCTCACATCAAAACCCCAAATACTTAATTTCAACCAAACAAACCAATAAATCCATTTTAGCATATTCTAAAGGAGTACAAGAGCTAACGAATAAATGCCCCTTTATAACCATTACTACGTGTAATAATTCAGATAAAGACACCCCATTTATGTCTGGAGCCGTTTATCGTTTTGACCTCCCAATTACAGATCCAAAATTTTCTGATGAAACCCAGAAAAGAGAAGCCGTTTATTTAAAAACAAATCAACAAATCGCCGCAGAACTTTTTTTCCTTTTCAGCGAGTTAAAACAATTAATTTGTTAAATTTTAATATTCTTATCGTAAGGGATACTTTTTAAAATATGATTAACTGCGTTGACCCGTGCTTCTGTTTTTCTATTCGCTCTAATAATTTTCCAAGGAGAGATCAAGGTGTCTGTTCTTTTAAACATTGCATTTTTGTATTCCGTATAGTACTCCCAAAGCACTTGTGCTTTCTCATCTAATTTTGTCATTTTCCACTGCTTTAAGGGATCTGACTTTATTTCTTCAAAACGTTTTGCCTGTTCTTTTTTTGAAATTGACATATAGATTTTCACCAGATGAATGCCCGATTCTAAAATCATTCTTTCAAAATCATTTACCTGACTCATGAAAATTTCATACTCTTCTGGAGTGCAAAATCCATTGACAGGTTCTACAACAGCTCTATTATACCAGCTTCTATCAAAAAAAACAATCTCTCCCGCTTTTGGAAACTGCTCTACATAACGCTGAAAGTACCATTGTGTTTGTTCGTCTTCACTTGGTTTTGGCAAGGCAACAATTCTCATGTGACGGGGGTTAATACGCTCTGTAAGTCTTCGAATGGCTCCTCCTTTTCCTGCAGCATCCCTTCCTTGAAAAATAACAATAATCCGTTCATCTTTTTTAATAGTCCATGTTTGTAATTTGATTAATTCTGTTTGTAATTTCACCAATCTACGCTGGTAATCTATATAACGCAACGCTTTTTCATGGTTAAAAGGTTCTTTAGACATTAAGGCTAATAAACCCTTTTTGGTACTCAATTTTTTAACCTCAAGATTTGTTAATTTAATTTCCATTTTAATCAATTTTATTAGATCTATAATAACGCATAACAACATTTGGATCTGGCGCTAAAACAACAGATTCATTTCCTTTATTGTCATAATCAAATTGCGATAAAACATACCTTATTGCTTCTAACCTTGCTGTTTTTTTACCATTTGTTTTTACAATCATCCAAGGACAATAAGTGGTGTGGGTTTTACTAAACATTTCGTCTTTATAAAATGTATATTTCGACCATAATTCTTGTCCTTTCTGGTCTACTGGACTAAATTTCCATCGTTTTAAAGGGTTTTCTTTTCTGGATTCAAACCTACTTAACTGCTCTTCTTTGGAAATAGATAACCAGAATTTTATAATGGTAACACCGTCTTCGTACATCATATGTTCAAATTCCGGCACTTGCACTAAAAAATCTTTATACTGGGAATTAGTACAAAACCCCATAACTGGTTCTACTACGGCTCTATTATACCAACTTCTATCAAAAAAAACAATCTCACCAGGATTTGGCAATTCTTTTATATATCGTTGAAAATACCATTGTCCTTTTTCGACAAATGTTGGTTTATTTAACGCAACCAATTTAGAGGACCGCGGATTTAAATGCTCCATGAAGCGTCTAATATTCCCCCCTTTTCCTGCAGCATCTCTTCCTTCAAAGATCACCGCAACTCTTTTATTATGCTTAGAAACCCAATGTTGGAGCTTTACCAATTCTATTTGTAACAGCCTCAATTCTTCATTGTAAATTAATTTCTTTTCAACTTTATCTATTGAAATATGTTTGGCCTTTAACAAGGCCCTTAAATCGTCATTTGAGTGTAAATTCTCAAATTCTTTTACTGTAATTTCTATCGCCTTTGACATATAAAATATTAGATGAACGAAAATAACAAAAATTCATAAAAAAAAAGAAATTTTAAAGAACATCTTTTATATTTGTACTAGGATGAAAAATATTTCAATTCTTCTTTTCTTACTTCTATCGTTTTCTTTTCTAGCTCAGGAAAAATACGCTCGTGAAGTTAGTATATTATCCGACAATGATTTGTATGTGTCTTTATCGAGCGATCGATACTATACAAACGGCTTATTTCTGTCCTATAAATATCTCTCTAAAAATATACCTAAAAATTTAGAAAAGAAAATTTTTGAATGGCAACTGGGCCATGAAATGTTTTCGCCCTACAAAGCAATAACAACAGACAAATCTAGACATGATAGACCTTTTGCTGCGCATTTTTTTATTAATTTCAACATAAAAAACGTGTACAAAAGCAATCAAATTTTAACATTTGGCGGTCAATTTGGAGTCATCGGAAAAAATGCATACGGTGAAGAATTGCAAAATTTTATTCATGATTTGTATCGCTTTAAGCCTGCTGCAGGATGGGAATTTCAAGTGAAAAATGCAGTCTCAATTAATTTAAAAGCAAACTATATAAATCATTTGGCCACCGATAAAAAGAATCTTTATGATTTAAATATGATTGCAGGCGGAAGAATTGGAACCGTATATACCGATTTTTCTGCTGGTCTTTATAGTCGAATAGGTTTTTTATCCCTTCAAAAAATGGCAAACTCCATCGCTTTTAGCACCCATTTAAATAGCGAAAACACTCGTTTTACAAGAGCCGCCGAATCCTTTTTCTATCTCCAACCAACGTTTCATTATATTTTTTATGATGCCACTTTAGAGGGAAGTTTTCTAAATACAGGAAGTCCCGTTACAAAAAAGCCAAATTCTATAGGATTTGAATTAGAAATAGGTTTAAAATTTACGGTAAACAGATTCAATTTTGCGTATGGCATTAATTACCAATCAAACAAGACCAGTGGTTTGCGGTATTCAAACGGCTATACTTATGGGCGAATTTCAATTCATTACTTACTTCATTAATCTTCAAAATAATCATTTTGAAAACCAATCAAATACAATTTTTCTTGAGCTCTAGTTACCGCCGTGTATAACCACCTTAGGTATTCTATAGAAATTCCGTCTGGCAAATAAGGTTGCTCTATAAAAATAGTTTTCCATTGACCTCCCTGAGACTTATGACAAGTTATTGCGTAGGAAAATTTCACTTGTAACGCATTAAAATATTTGTTGCTTTTCACGGCTAACAACTGTTTGTATTTTGATCTCTCCTGCGCATAATCTTCCCGAACAGCTTGGTATAACTTATTCGATTCTTCATAAGTTAAGCTAGGACTTTCACTGGTTAAAGTATCTAATAATAAAACGGTCTCAAAGGGTTTCATCTCTGGGTAATCAATCATTCTAACTTCAACTTCCGCAAATTTAAACCCATATAATTCTTTGGTATTACGAATTCTCATCACCTCGCAAATATCACCGTTTGCAATAAAACCTGCGGTTGAGTTTTCTGATAACCAAAAATAATTATTTTTTACAACCATGATATAGTCTCCCGTAGAAATTTCATTTTCCTGGCCACGAATTTTAGATCGTATCTGCTCGTTGTAGAGATTTGCTCTTTTATTCGAACGAACAATAAAAGCGGTATCTTCAACGCCATCATGATCATAACAAGTAGCTATTGCGTCTTCAATATCATATCCATCTTCCAATCGAATAATATCGGGAAATTTCATATCAAATTTAAATTGGGTTGCGTTATTTTGCAACAACAAGCGCAAATACGTAGCGTTTGCAAGAATACCTGAGTCTTCATGCTGACGCATTACTTCATCTAATTCTATTTCGGTAACGTTTTTATGAAAATCGTATCTAAGTTTATCGGCTTCTAAAGCTGGGCTCATAGTTAACTTAACGGGAGGAAGCTGTGCGGTATCTCCTACGAAAATAATTTTACAATTCTGCCCTGAATAAACATACGAAATCAAATCATCTAATAACGACCGATTTTCAAACGAATTATTGTTTTGAGATCTGTCTGCAATCATAGAGGCTTCATCTACAATAAAAATGGTGTCTTTATGCTTGTTGGTTTGCAAAACAAAATCAACAGAACCATTTCCTTGCTTTTTGGGGAAATAAATTTTCTTGTGAATTGTAAACGCTGGTTTTTTAGCATAGATCGCAATTACTTTTGCGGCTCTTCCGGTGGGTGCTAACAAAACCGATTTTTTACCTGCGATCCCTAAATTGTTAACAACCGTACTTATGGTTGTTGTTTTTCCTGTTCCTGCATAACCTTTTAGCAAAAAAAGAGCGTCTTTATCATCGGTATAAATAAACGCTGATAACTGCCTAAATAGTATTGCTTGTTTTTCGGTGGGAGTATGCGGGAAATTTTTAAGAATTTCGCTATAAAAATCGGTTGGTTTTTCGATCATAAAAAATTAAAGCACCAAAGATACATTGATTTGTTCATAAAAGTTTTTAACATAAAAAAAAAATTGTAGATTTGCGATAGGACTATTAACAAAAATATATCAAATGGGATTATTAGGAATGATTTTAGCAGCAATTTTAGTTGCAACACTTATAGCGATCGGTATCGTTAAATTTTTACCACTAAAATGGAGATGGCTAGTTTCTTTGTTATTATTACTTTTAACTATCTTTTTAGGGAATCAAATTTATGATGGTGTGATGAAACCCATCAATTTTAATAAAGATAAAAGAGTGAAATTCGCAAAAATAATTGATCATTTAAAAATCATTAGGGATGCAGAAATCAAACATTACGAAGTAACGGGTGATTACACACAAAATAAAATAGGTTTAATCCAGTTTATCGATAGTGCTCAAATAGCCTTAACAGAGACTAAAACCGTAGTGATTCAAGAAAATAAAGGAACAAAATGGGCGCCAATTATTGTTGATGTAGAAAAAAGAGTTACAGATACGATAGGGTATGAACCCGTTCTTAAATATTTTGAGGGAATAGACTACAAAAACATGTTTAAAGTTCCAGGTCTTGACAAAGAGTTTGAATTAGAAACAGGAAGAGTAGAAAAAGTACAAGGATTAGAGGTACCTACTTTTATAGCCAAAACTGATAAAAAATCAATTTTAAAGGGCATGGATATCTCCTTAGTAAAACAAGAATTAGAAAGAGTGGAGACTGATGAGATTAAAGGAGAATACGTTTCTGTTGGTTCTTTAAACGAAGTAACAACTGGAGGAAACTGGCCACCATATTATGACAAATCAGATAATGCAAAAAAGAAGGATCAATAAATCTGTAGAAAGTATAAATAGCAAGAAATTATCCATCCAATTTAGTTTGGATGGATTTTCTTTTTGCATCTATACCCAAGATGATACCATTATCAATTTCTCGGAATTTGATTTTGAAAAAACGGCAGTAAGCCCGGAGAATCTTTTAGATAAAATTGAAGCTATTTTTGCCTCTGAAGTTCTTTTACAACAAGATTTCACGGAAGTGTTCGCAGTTCATCAAAATCAATTATCAACCATTGTTCCTGATCCTTTTTTTAATCCAAAAAATGTAACAGAATACTTAAAGTATAGCATCAAAATTCTCAATGATGATTTAATTGCCTTTGATCACATAGCCTCTATTTCTGCAAAAAGCGTGTATGTTCCGTATGTAAATATTAACAATTATATTTTTCAGAATTTTGGTGAATTTGAATACAAGCACCATCTATCTGTTTTAATTGAAAAACTAATTACCCAAAACACAGCAAAAGAAGAAACGGTCTTTGTAAATGTTTTTAAAAACGATTTTGATATTATTGTTCTTAAAGAAAAAGAATTGATTTTCTCTAACTCCTTTTCTTTAACTACTAAAGAAGATTTTATTTATTATATTTTATTTACGTTAGAGCAACTAAAATTGGCTCCAGAAAAGGTTTTATTGTGCTTTTTAGGCACTATTGAAAAGGAATCAGAATTGTATACCATCGTGTATAAATACGTTAGAAATGTAACGTTCTTAAAAAACCCCTCACACTTCTTTACTAATGAGACTTCAATCTCCAATCATTCTAACTATATTTTAATTAATTGATGAGAATTATTTCAGGAAAATTTAAAGGAAGAAAGTTAATCGCTCCAAAAAAGTTGCCAGTAAGACCCACTACAGACATGGCAAAAGAAGCACTGTTTAATATCTTAAACAACAGCTATTATTTTGATGCTATTTCTGTAATAGATTTGTTTGCTGGAACAGGAAATATAACCTACGAATTTGCTTCTAGAGGCACCAAAAAATTATATGCTATTGATGAAGACTTTGGTTGTATCAAATACATCAATTCCATTTCTAAAGATTTTGATTTTAACATTAACACCGTGAAAAGTGATGTTTATAAATTTATAGATAAAACAAGCTTAACGGCAGATCTAATTTTTGCAGATCCACCCTATAATTTTGAAACTGAACGAGTATTAAAGATTGTTGATACTGTCTTTGAAAGAGCACTATTAAACCCAGAAGGAATGCTCATTATTGAACATTCAAAACATACAAAACTAGAAGAACATGCTAAGTTTAGCTACTCAAAAAAATATGGCGGAAATGTATTTAGCTTCTTTAAAGATTAAGCTATAATAAGGAGTCTATAATATCTTTAACCGTAATTCCCTCAGCTTCTGCTTTGTAGTTCTTTACTATTCGGTGCGATAAAATAGGAATTGCCACCGCTTTTACATCTTCAATATCTGGAGAATATTTACCATGAACCACTGCGTAAGCCTTTGCCGCTAAAATTAAATTTTGAGACGCTCTTGGCCCCGCACCCCAATCTAAATATTTTTTAACGAATGCTGTAGCCGTTAATGAATTTGGTCTTGTTTTACCTACCAATCGTACTGCATACTCCACTACGTTATCTGCTACAGGTATTTTCCTAATAAGTTGCTGTACTTCAACAATTTCGGCAGCTTTAAACAAGGGAGTTATCGTTGAATTCGTTAAGGATGTAGTATTTTTCACCACCTGAACCTCTTCTTCAAAAGACGGATACTCCAATAATACAGAAAACATAAATCGATCTAATTGCGCTTCTGGCAATGGATATGTTCCTTCTTGCTCAATAGGATTCTGAGTTGCTAATACAAAAAAGGGCAAGCTTAGTTTATAATGATTCCCGGCAATGGTTACCGATTTCTCTTGCATTGCTTCTAATAAAGCGGCCTGAGTTTTTGGTGGGGTTCTGTTAATTTCATCGGCTAAAATAATATTGGCAAAAATAGGGCCTTTAATAAATTTAAAGTGTCTATTTTCATCTAAAATTTCGCTCCCTAAAATATCCGAAGGCATTAAATCGGGTGTAAATTGAATTCGTTTAAAATTTAATCCTAAGGCTTCAGAAACGGTGTTTACCAATAAGGTTTTTGCCAAACCAGGAACACCTACCAATAAAGAATGTCCTCCACAAAAAACAGACAATAAGACAAAATTTACGGCTTCTTGCTGTCCTATAATTACTTTTCCAATCTCTTGCTGAAGTTGCTTGTATTTATCAACTAATTTTTTAGCCTCTACTACGTCTGACATTTTTCTTATTTGATAATTTCTTTTTTCCAGTTTTTTTCAAAAGGGCAATCGTTATGCTCTTCACTCAACTTAATATAAGTTTCTTTAATCTTTTCTTTAGACCATTTCGTAAGAGTTTCTTGCTTCTTTTTCTGTAACGCTAATCGCTGTATTTTCACGTAATCGTCTACCAAATCTGCAATATGTGTATTTGTTCTATCCTTCATTAAGATAAACTTAAACATCTTCTCTCCTTCTCGCGTTTCATCATAAAATGGTGCAGTCATTTCTCCTGCTTTCAAGTCGTTTACTCTGGCATACAAAGCAGGATCCATTCTTGTTAAATCAAAGGTAGTTTCTCGGGTATTGGGGTTGATAATAATTCCGTTGTTGTTTCTAGTGTCTTTATCTTCAGAATATTTTTTTACCGCTTCTTCAAAAGTAAGTTCGCCTTCTTTGACTTCTTTTATAATTTTATCTAAAAATTCTTCGGTCTCTTTTAATTTAGAATCTAAAATTTCAGGTTGCATTAAAATATGAGAAGCAATTCTTGTGTTTCCATTAATTTCATGCAATTGCATTAAATGGTAACCAAATTGAGATTTAAAGGGTTCTGATACTTGATTTACATCTAAGGAAAAAGCCATTTCTTTAAATTCTTTAATGAATTGAGTTTCTTTAGTGATGGTGTATTTCCCTCCATTACTGGTAACTCCCGGGTCATCTGAATTGATAATGGCTTTTAATCGAAAACCTGCTCCATCTTCTATTTCTCTTTTTATCTCACTTAACTTAGCCACAATTCTATCATTTTCTTCTTTTGTGGGTTCTGCATACAAAACAATTTGTGCCAATTCTATTTCGGCTTGAAATTCAGGTAATTCATTGCTCTCTTTTAACCCATTAAAATACAAACGAACTTCTTCCGGAGTTACATCTATTTTTTCTGTAATCTGAATTTGTTCCCTTTGAACCAGTAAATTTTCTTTTTCAATAGCATACAGTTCCTTTTTCAGATCATCTAAATCGTTAAAGCCATAGGCCTCAATCACTTTCTCTTCACTTCCAAACTGATCTATAAAATAAGTGATATTTCGGTTCACATTTGCATTCACTTGATCATCTCCAACCTGCACACTGTCAATTACGGCATGATGCGATAATAACTTTTGCAACATTAATTGTTCTAACATTTCACAATCGGAAATGGTACTCTTTCCATCATTGCTTTTTTCGAATTCCAACTTGAATTTATCAATATCGGAATCTAAAACAATATTTTTTCCAACAACCACGCTTACGCCGTCAATTTTCACTTTTTGGGCATTTGTTTTTTGCTGGTAAAAACCAAAAAAAGTAATTGCAACAAGGACTTTAGTATATTTTGAAATTTTTGTTTTGTGTAGCATCTTTTAATAATGTTTTCTCTATTTCTTTAATTAACTCTAATTTTCTTTGATGTAAAATTAGTTGTTTTATCGTTGAAGATATATGACTTAAAGGGGCTATTTCATTTCTTTTTAGCACTTCCTTTACAGCGACCAAATATAGCCCTAATGAGTCTTGTTTTTGAATGAAATTTGTTTTTTTTAAAAGAATTTCCTTCGAAAAAGGAGTATTTAACAAAACATTATCTAAACTTCTCCAAATGGAGTCATTTAATTCCATTTTTATAAAGTTTAATTGCTGTTGTTCAAAAAATGATAAAGCATCGATTTCATCTGAATTAAATAATTCAATAATTTCCTTTTGATGAATGTTATCATTGGCTAATTGAACATATTTAATTTTAACCAGTTCTTCATTGAGTCTAAAATTTGCTTCATTAGAGACATAATACATCACAATCTCTTCTTCTGTTACAACTGTATCTAATCGTTGCCTTATTAATTTTTGTTTATAATTATTAATCAGAAGACTTTCTCTATAATCTTGTACAAGCTCTTCTACACTTTCTATTTCTTCCACACTACTATTTAGCTTAGATTTCTGAAATAAAACTTGCTTTAAAGCCCATTTATTTATCAGGCTTTTTGCAAAAATCACACTATCTTTTTCTGACATATTAGTAGAAAAGAAAGCTTTAATCTCTTCTAAGTATAATTTTTCCTCACCAAATACGGCAATCGGATTCTGGTTGACTACTTTTTTAGCCTTTTGTAACTTAAAATAATCACAAGAAAAAAAAAGCAACAGAAAAGCAGATAGGATGATTTTTTTAATCATAGTATTTTATTGCTTTTTTTTATAATATTTAAGGACCTTTTTTAATGCCTTTTTGTTAATTTCTACCTTGTTCTTTGTACGTAAATCTGCCACCCATTTATCTTCTAAATACGTCTGATAATCACTGATTACTTCTCCCTTTATCTTTTCTAAATCCTTCGAATTGTACTTAATGACATTCGTGTCAAAATAACTTTTCAACCCAATAGAATCGTTAGAGGATTTATTCCATATTTTTTCTTGCATCAAATCAAAAAGCAAAATTCCATCTTTATATTCTGACAACGAATAGGCATATTCTGGTTCTGTATTTACTAAATTTTCCTTAAAATAAGCTAAGATTTCTGCGTCTTTAAACATCTCAAAAAGAACAGGTACATCCTTTTGCCTTCTATTTTGAATATCCTTCACAAAAGCTACTAGTTTTATTTTTTTCTCATTAATCGTTAACAAGGTTTCCTGCAAAGAATCATAAGGCATTTCTCTAAAATCAGGTCTATTAAATAGGGCTTTTGTCGTTTCGTTTTCACGTATTTTATATTCCCTTTTTAAACGATTTAAAATGGCATCCACAGACAATTTAGATCTCCCGTTTTTTTTCACAGCAGTGTGTAATTCCTCTTTTATTTCGTCAAAAGGTAGCACAGGGTATTGTTCAATTAACGTCACAATATGGTAACCAAAACGGGTTTTAAAAGGTTTGGAATATTCACTAACCTCGCGCAAAGCAAAAGAAGCTTCCTCAAATGGTTTTACCATTCTTCCCGTTCCAAATTTACGCAATTTTCCTCCGGTATCTTTTGAACCAACATCCATAGAATACTCCTTTGCTAGGTCTTCAAAAGAAGTTCCTTTTTCTAATTTTAGATATACCTCTTCTATTTTAGATTTTCCAACGGCCGATGTATCACTAATCAATATATGAGCAACTTCTATCTCCCCTAAAGATTTACGAATACTGTTTGCCTTTAAAATATGATAGCCAAAACGAGTCTTAAAAGGCATCGAAACAGATCCAATGGTTGTTTTATAAGCCGCGTTCTCAAAAGAATAAACCATATTAAAAGCTCCAAAGTACCCCAAACTCCCTCCATTTGTTTTCGCTGATGGATCTTCTGAAACTTCCTTCGCTACATTTTCAAAGGAATCACCCTTTAAAATTCTACTTCTAGCTTCCATAATTTTATTATAGGCAATCAGTGTGTCATTTGGCGTTGCCGTTTCTGAAAGCTTTATCAAAATATGACTCACATTTACTTCATTTTGAGTTCTAAAGTAAGCTTCCTCCACCAATTTATTTAACAACTTTTCATCCTGTAAATAAGGTGCCATTAATTGGTTTTTGTAAATTTCAATTTCTCTTTGATAGGAAGCTAACGTATCTAATTTTAAATCATATGCTTGTTTTACTTTTAATTTGAAATTGATAAACAAGGCAAGGTTATTAGAAACATCTTTCGATTCTTCGTCCTGTATAACATTTAAATTTTTCTCATAAACTCTTTTAAAATCATCTATCGTGGTGATTTCATTGTTAATTGTAAACAATGTTTTATTTTTATTTTGAGCTAATAAACTCATGCCCATATATAGGCTTACTAGGGTAATAAGTGTCTTTTTCATAATTTATAACGATATAATTCCTTTAATTTTTTCTGCTTTTTTGTAATATTCAATCACTTCCGTAGAACTTTCTAATTTAATCATAATGGAAACACTGCGGTATTTTCCTGTTTTAGATTTTTTAGTGGTAATAACAGCTCCTTTATGAGTAAATAAATCTGATACTTCTTTTGTTTGATTCTCATCAGTGGGCACAATAAATTTGTATAGATAGTCACATGGAAATAAAGTAGTCTCATCTAACTGAACCACAAGTTTTTTATAAAATTCTTTTTTATCTGTCATATGTTTTCAATTATTATAGCATTCTGTAAAATAAATAATATATAACAAAATTACACATTAATATTATTTTTTCAACTTGAATACTATATTTTTGTTCCATGCAACAAAAAATAGTTTTAATAGGGGGGCCTGGAACGGGGAAAACTTCTGTTTTAAATGATTTAATAAGCAAAGGGTATCATTGCAAAATAGAAGTTTCAAGAGACGTTACTTTAAAAGCAAAAGAAGAAGGAATTGATCAACTTTTTTTAACAGAACCTTTACTGTTTAGCGAAATGCTTTTAAAAGGCAGAGAACAACAGTTTTTAGAAGCAGAAAACAGCTCACATGACTGGGTCTTTTTTGATAGAGGAATTCCAGATGTACATGCTTATATGGATTATTTTAATACCCAATACCCCTGGTCTTTTATAGAAAAGAGCAAACAATACCAATACAATACGATTTTCTTATTTTCTCCTTGGAAAGAAATATATACGGCAGATAATGAGCGGTATGAAACCTTCGAGCAATCTTTAATCATTGATAAATGCCTGCAAGAATCTTACAAAAAATTGGGGTATCAAATTACCCAAGTTCCTTTTGGTAAAATTGAAGATCGATCGGATTTTATTATAGATGCGATTCGAAATAGTTTATGAAAAAGGCAATAGAAATATTGCACCAATATTGGGGTTTTTCTTCCTTTAAATTTCCACAAGAAGAAATTATTAATTCGGTTTTAGAGAAAAAAGATACCATTGCTTTATTACCAACAGGTGGTGGAAAATCTGTTTGTTTTCAAATACCGGCATTGTATCAAGAAGGCACTTGTTTGGTGATTTCTCCTTTAATTGCTTTAATGCAAGATCAAGTAGCACAACTAAAAAACAAAGGCATCAAAGCTACGTTAATACCTTCGAGTTTTTCTACCGATGAAATTATCACGCTCTTTGACAATATTAAATTTGGCAATTTCAAGTTTTTATACCTTTCCCCAGAACGTTTACAATCTCATTTAATTCAGCAAAAGATAACAGAATTAAATGTGAACGTAATTGCTATTGATGAAGCACACTGCATTTCTGAATGGGGACATGACTTTAGACCTTCTTACAGAAATATTAGCCTGTTAAGAACACTCATCCCAAATGCAAATATGATTGCTTTAACAGCTTCGGCAACACAAAAAGTAATCGATGATATCACCAGAAATTTAGCACTAGAAAATCCTATTATCATTAAAAAATCATTTTTCAGAAAACATTTAGCATACCAAATTTATACGGTTGAAGATAAATTATTACGACTAAAACAAATTTTCAAAAAGACAAAAAAGCCCGGAATTGTATATGTGACCTCGAGAAAAAAAACGAAAGAAATTTCAGATTTTCTAAATGCGAATCAGTTTAAGAGTTCGTATTATCACGGCAAATTATCTGCCGAAGAAAAAGAGCTTGCTTTTGAAAATTGGATGACAGAAAAAACGCCAATTATGGTGGCAACAAATGCTTTTGGAATGGGCATTGACAAACAAAACGTGGGAGTTGTTATTCATCTAAGTCTCCCCAATAGTATTGAAAATTACTTGCAAGAAGCAGGACGTGCAGGAAGAAATGATGAAAAATCATTTTCTGTAGTTTTACAAAACAGCGAGGACATTCGTCTGTATAAAAAGCAACTCAAAGATACATTACCTACTATTGAGGAAATAAAAAGTGTTTATAAAAAACTGTTTCAACATTTTCAAATTGCCAATGGCGAACTATTTGAAACTCCTTTCGATTTTAATTTTCTAGCATTTTGTGAAAAATATAATTTTATCCCTAATAAAGTTGCACCCATTCTACAGATATTAAATAATTATGAGGTTTTAAAAATTAGCACTCATTTTAATAAAAAATCAACGCTCTTTTTTACGACTAGCAATTATCAAGTAGTAAATTACGCAAATTTCAATAAAAATTTTAAACAGTTTATGAATACTTTATTGAGAAATTATGGCGGAATTTTTGAACAAGAAACTCAGATTGATGAATATTTTTTAGCCAAAAAAGCGGCCATTACCTCTCATCAAGTGATTGCTTATTTAAAACAATTGGAAGTAGATGGCATTGTAAGTTATCAAACAACAACTAATAATTCTGAAATTATATTTTTACACCCCAGAGAAGAAGATAAAACCATTAATAGAGTTGCGGCAACTATTAAAAAATACATCACCCAAAAACAACGAAAAGGCTTCGAACTTATTCATTTTATACAAAATAGTGACGTTTGTAGAAGTCAACAAATCCTGAACTATTTCGATGAAAGAAATACAGAAAAATGTGGCATTTGCGATGTTTGCTTAGCAAAGAAAAAAGGTTTAAAAATAGAATATTCCTCTAAGATTATAGCAATTCTTAAAAATAACATCCCCCTATCATCGAAGGAAATTACCGATACTTTAAATGGAAACGACCAAGAGATTTTAATACATTTGCGGTACTTATTATTAAATGACCACGTTGTAATTAACGCACAAAACAAATTTTATTTAAAAAAATAGAAATGAGAGATTTACGCATTGTTTTTATGGGGACTCCAGATTTTGCTTGTACTGTTTTACAAGAGCTTGTCGAAAAAAATTATACCATTGTTGGTGTCGTTACTGCAGCCGACAAACCCTCAGGGAGAGGACGAAAACTTAATGAATCTTCTGTAAAAAAGTATGCAAAATCTCAAAACATCCCCGTACTACAGCCAAAAAATTTAAAAAGTGATGATTTTATAAAAGCTCTAACAGATTTAAAGGCAAATTTACAAATTGTCGTTGCATTTAGAATGTTACCTAAAATTGTATGGCAACTCCCCGAATTTGGCACTTTTAATTTACATGCTTCATTATTGCCCGCCTATCGTGGAGCTGCTCCTATTCATTGGGCAATTATAAATGGCGAGACAAAAACAGGGGTCACTACTTTTTTTATTGATGATAAAATTGATACGGGAGAAATTATTCTTCAAAAAGAAATCCCTATTAATGAGGACGAAACAGTAGGTTCTTTACACGATAAATTAATGCTTCTAGGATCAGAACTTGTTAAAGAGACGGTTGACCTCATTAAAACCGGACACATTAAAACAACAAAACAGCCCAATTTAGAGGAAAAATTTGCGCCAAAATTGTTTCCAGAAAATTGCAGAATTGATTGGCATCAAGGATTGAGTCTTATTTATAATAAGATCCGAGGTTTAAATCCGTTTCCAGCGGCCTGGACTGTTATCGACAATGATGGAGAAAAAATTTCAACACAAATCTATTCAGTAAAAAAAGAAGAGGTACATCATTCCTATACGATTGGACAAATAATTACTAGTAAAAAGGAAATAAAAGTTGCCGTTGCCAATGGTTTTATAAGTATTGGAGCACTTAAAGTTTCTGGTAAAAGAAAAATGGATGCCCAAAGTTTGTTAAATGGTTATCTTTTTCAGCCATCTGCAAAAGTGATCTAATTCCCTTTATTTACGCGAAATTCAAAGAAAAAAGTCTGTTTTTTGTTCTCTTATTAACAATTTGGTGAGATTTATTAACAAAATACTGTTTTTTATGGGTGCAAATTTGCGTAAGCCCTTATTCCGTATATATTTGTTAAGCTATTAAGCAAAATAATAATTCAATTAATTTAAAACTCAATTTATTATGAACAAATCAGATTTAATCGATGTAATGGCTGCGGATGCAGGTATCTCTAAAGTAGCAGCAAAAGCAGCTTTAGAATCTTTAACAGATAACGTTACTAGTGCTTTGAAAAAAGGCGAAAAAGTAGCTTTAGTTGGATGGGGAACTTGGTCAGTATCTAATAGAGCTGCAAGAAACGGTAGAAATCCACAAACCGGAAAAGCAATTCAAATAGCGGCTAAAAATGTAGTAAAGTTTAAAGCTGGAGCTGGTTTAAGCGACTCTGTAAATTAAGCATTACTTTTTTTAAAGGTATTCAAAAACTCTCTTTTTTTTAAAGAGAGTTTTTTTTATTTGTAAATAATTATTATATTTAGAAAAGTAACACCTATTATATGCCCAATAATTATACAAAAAAAGGAAAACTATTAATCGCAGAGCCTTCAATTTTGAGTGATGATTCTTTTAACAGATCTATTATATTGTTAACAGAATACAATCAAAAAAGTGTTGTTGGCTTTATTTTAAACAAACCTTTAGCGTATACAGTTAAAGACTTATTGCCAGAAATTGATTGTAATTTCACAGTGTATCAAGGCGGGCCTGTTGAGCAAGATAATTTATATTTCGTGCACCAAGTTCCTAATTTAATACCCGAGTCTATAGAAGTGGCTAATGGCGTCTTTTGGGGTGGTGATTTTGAAGCTTTACGTCTTTTATTAATAAACAAAGAAATTAAAAATACAGATATTCGCTTTTTCCTAGGATATGCCGGATGGGAAACACCCCAATTAAAAGAGGAAATAGCTAAAGATTCTTGGTTTGTATCCGATAATGATTTTCAAAACATTTTTTCTGCAGACAATGCGTCCCTTTGGAAAAACAAATTACTTCAAAAAGGTGGAGAATATGCGATTTGGGCAAATGCTCCAAATGATTTTAACTTAAATTAATTTGAGGTAAGTTGTAATACTCTTAGGCTACTTGCCAACTTCTCTCCTATTTCCGTGTTAAAGCTTTTCTTTCTATACTTTGTTACCGGTTGAATACCAATAATTGCATTGGTAATAAAGACTTCATCTGCCTTTTGAATTTCAAAAGGTGAAATACTGGTTTCTTCGAGGGTAAAATCAGGGTTTTTCTCAATAATCTCAATTACCTTTTTTCGAATAATACCTTTGATACATCCTTCAGAAAGCGCTGGAGTTTTAATTATATTGTCTTTAATTATAAAAATATTTCCATTGGTTACTTCTACAATTCCTTTTCGTTCATTTAATAAAATGCAATTATCAAAATCATTCTCTTCTGCATAAATACTTGCTAATGTATTTAGCATTCTGTTGGTTGTTTTTAAGGTTGACAGCATCCCAGAATAATTAAAAAAATCTTTATACAAATCAATCACATAATCTTTTCGTGGTGGATTATCACTCTCTTTTACCTCAATTAAATAATCTACTTCGTTGGTTTTTGGTGTGTAAAACCCACCATCTTTTCTAAAAACAGAGAGGCGTATTCTAAACGAACTTCCTTGTGTTTGTGCAGCAACAGTTTTTAAAATTTCTTCTTCCAAGAACTCTAGAGAAAAAGTCATCGGAATTTTCATGCGCAACATTCTCATAGAAGCCATTAAGCGAAAATAATGATCTTCCCAAAAAATCGCTTTATTATTAACCACTTTTACCGTTTCAAAAATGGCATCACCATATTTAAAGCCCCTATTCTCTGCAGTAATATTTATTTTTGATAAGTAATCAAGACTCCCGTTGTAATTTAACATATTATGGAATTTTTCTGTTCAATTTTAAAAGGCAAACTTAGCATAAAAGGTTTGTTTTTCCATAAAAAAACCCTGATTTCTCAAGGTTTTTAATTAATTTATTTGGTTTCTTATGCCCCTATGGTGTGCTTTAATTCGTCTATTTGATTTTCCCATAATCTCTTTGCTTCATCTGCAGACTCTTCATCATCGGCAAAATCTGTAACAATTAATGAAACATCTTTGGTTAAAGCGTCTACTTGGATCCTTAACTCAAAATAACTTTCATCACCTTCGCTTTCAAGCCATTTTAAACGAATTTTTTCGTTTGATTTTTTTGCTAAAATTTCTGCTTGTTCTTCAGAACCGTCCCAAGAAAAAGTTATTATTTTACCACGAGAATTTACAGTGTCTGCAAACCACTCTTGCAAACCAGAAGGTGTAGAAAAATATTGATACAACATGTTGGGGGAAGCGTGAATTGGAATTTCTAATTCAAATTTAATCATGTCAGCGTTATTGTTAATGTTAATGTCGTTCTATAAAATAATCTTGTTTATTATTGGTGACAAGATAGTTATTAATTCTATTTAAAAAAAATTAATGCCTCAACTTGCAGGAATCTAAAAATGACTTATATTTGCACCCTCAATAAATGGCGAGGTAGCTCAGCTGGTTAGAGCGTCGGATTCATAACCCGGAGGTCGCGGGATCGTGCCCCGCTCTCGCTACAAAAAAACCCAAATCTTAAGATTTGGGTTTTTTTTTACTTTTTAGCCATTAGGTTATAAAAAAGCGCTTACAAATTCCCCTTCTATGCATGGCTAATGAAGACACCTAATCCTTTGATTCTGAAAAGTACCATGAAGCAAATTCTATGCGAAGGCTCTCTTTTTTTTACCGAGACACCGATATAATCATGGCGGTCCTAAAATAGGTTCACATACAACAACTGAGATTTATTTCGGTCCTCTAGGTATAATACTCTAAACTACCACTAGAAATAGTGGCAAAAAAACGTTAAACAGATTATTAATCAACTTTTTATAAAAAAACCAATACTATTTTTGCCTAAGAACCAGTGAGTGTTAAACTGCCCATTCAAAAGCCCTACATTTAAAGACTTACAAAGGCAAGCTATATAAAATACTGTTTATCCCTTTTCATAGCTGCAATAGAAGCTTATATTTGCAGAACGACAACATAAAAAAAGATGATTGAAGATCTCAAAATAAATTACGGACACTTGTTTTAAAAAGAACTTTTATCAGACATCGAAAAAGTAACTTTTCTAAAAGAAATCCCAGAAGACCATACCTTAATAGAAATTGGCAGTTATATAAAATTTATGCCCTTATTAATCTCTGGTTCAATAAAAGTAGTAACAGAAGATGCCGATGGTGATGAATTGTTGTTATATTTTATAGAAAAAGGAGAAACCTGCGCAATGACCTTGACTTGTTGCTTGGGAAATATAAAAAATAAAATAAAGGTTATTTCTGAAACAGAAACAAGGCTAATTATGATTCCGGTTGATAAAATGGAAGAATGGTTTGGGAAATATAAAAGTTGGAGAAATTTTATTTTCGAAAATTATCATAACAGATTAAACGATTTATTAAGCACGATAGACAATATTGCTTTTTTAAAAATGGATAAACGCTTATTAAAGTATTTAAAAGAAAAATTAAGAGTTTCTAAAGATGCGGTAATTAGAAACACCCATCAAGAAATTGCCTAAGAATTAAATACAGCTGGCGTAGTAATTTCTAGTTTATTAAAAAAATTAGAAAATATAGGTACGATTGAATTACATAGAAATTATATAAAACTAAAGAAATTATAACATGGAAAATTTAGATCAAAAAACGTGGAGAGAAAAAATATCAAAAGACAAAAATGCGGTTATTATTGACGCTAGAACCCCGCAAGAATGGGAAACAGGAATCATAAAAGACGCGCTTCTAATAGATTTTTTACAAGCTTCCTCCTTTATGGAAGAACTTAATAAATTAGACAAATCAAAGAATTATTACATCTATTGTAGAAGTGGCAACAGAAGTGGTCAAGCTTGTCAAATAGCAGATTCCATAGGGTGTAACGAAACCTATAATTTAATGGGGGGCATGTTAGTATGGAACGAAGAAACTGTTTCTCCAAGCTAACTAAAACACCTTAAAACAAGAAAACCACAAAACCTCCATAACGAGTCTTTAATACTCAGAGAAACCTATGAAAATTAGATGCTTGTACTGAGCACGTCGATATACTTCGGTAAACTCAGTACAGGTCTTGGGTTAACTCAATACAGGTCTTCGGCTAAAAGATCCGTGCAGGTCTCAGTGTACCACTTTTTGTAGCCTAATCAATAAAAAAAATAGAACCATGAAAAAAATTCTTGTATTTGCACTCCTTATAATCACCATTTCTTGTAATCAACAAAAGAAAGAGCCTGTTGTGACTGCCAATTACCAAACTTTTAAAAATGAAATCACCGGTAAAGATGTTCAATTAGTAGATGTTAGAACTGCGACTGAATATCAAAGCGGATTTATTAAGGATGCTATAAATATGGATGTTTTAGATACCGAAAACTTTAAAAAACAAATTGAAGCTTTAGATAAAAGCAAACCAGTTTATATCTATTGCAGAAGTGGAAACAGAAGTAATAAAGCGAGTAAAATTTTTATAGAAAAAGGGTTTACTAACATTGTTGATTTCTCTGGTGGATATCTAAATTGGAAAAAGAATCAATAACTTAAAAAACAAATGGATTTATCAGGGAAATTTTGGGACAACAGGTATTTAAATAATGATACGGGCTGGGATTTAGGAGAAATTTCAGAGCCCTTAAAGAAATATATCGATCAACTTCCCAATAAAAGTATTCGCATTCTCATTCCTGGTGGAGGAAATTCTCATGAAGCCATCTACCTATTTTTAAACGGATTTAAAAATGTTTTTGTGGTAGACTTTTCGATAACTGCACTGAATTCGATTAAGCAAAGAGTTCCTGAATTTCCAGCTTCCCAATTAATTCATGCCAATTTTTTCTCCATAAACAAGCGCTTTGATCTTGTAATTGAACAAACTTTCTTCTGTGCAATCAATCCAAGCTTAAGAGATAAATATGCGGCTAAAATGCATGAGCTATTAGTGGAAAACGGAAAGCTAGTCGGCGTATTATTTGAGGCACCATTAAATGACACACATCCGCCTTTTGGGGGAAATAAACAAGAGTATATTACTTATTTTAGTGGCTATTTTCAAATAAAAAAAATGGAGAGCTGCTATAATTCAATGACAAGTAGAAAAAATAAAGAACTCTTTATTCATCTTATAAAAAAATAAAACCTTTTTAGGAGTTAGGTTTCCGAGAAAAACCATAGGTATTTTGGCCTACAAAATCTTTTGGAAAATTTTCATCACCAGGAAAACCCAATACTACAGATCCATTTTCAGAAGGCATATAGTTTGTGCTAAAAATATAATCCCAAACACTTAAACTAATTCCAAAATTAACACCAAACTTCCCTTTTGGTAATTCTTTTGCATGGTGTTGTAAATGCATTACAGGATTGTTAAAAAGGTACTTTAAAGGTCCCCAAGTAATCTTTATATTCGAATGATTAAAATGGCCTATGGTGATGGCCAAAAAATGAACAATATAGGCTTGTTCTGGTTCAAATCCACCTAAGATCATTACACCAAAAGTCTTTAAGGGTTTGTACAAAATGTTTTCCATCCAATGGTAACGTAAGTGTGCCGCAAACCCCATTTCTTTAACACTGTGGTGCACTTTATGAAACTGCCATAAAAAAGGAAACTTATGCAACATGATATGAGTAAGCCATTGTAAAAAATCTAAAATAACAAAGAAAATGAACAGCTGTGCGATGCTAGGAAAATTAGAAAAATCCACCAAAGCAAAACTACTCATCGTTAAATTAAAATGATGAAAGAAAAGCGCTGAAATTTTGTAAAAACCACTAATTACAATAGAGAAAATAAAGAAATTAAAAAACATATAAAAGGCATCTAGCCAAAAATCTTTTCGAAGAATTGATTGATTTTTTCGCCATGGAAACAAAATCTCTAGAGACCATACAACCAAAGAAATTAAAATCAATCCCCAAAAATAATTGGTGTACCAAGGCACATTAAAAATAATGGATCGAACCGTCCAATCGAACGTTTCAAAAAATGAATTCATAAAAACTTCAACATATTTTTGCACAGGTAAAGTTCACTCTTTTTTTGGTGAAAAACAAACTTATCTGTTGTATAAAATCACAAAATTTAAGTTCTTTTACAGTCCTTTTCAAATTGTAACAAAAGATGCTATTTTACAACATAAAAATTCCTTAATTTGCACTATAATTTTAGAAAGATGAATTGGATTTATGAACCTTGGCCTTGGTATGTTGCTGGCCCCATGATAACTTTTATTATGTTTTTATTGATTATGGTCGATAAAACCTTTGGCATGTCTTCAAACTTAAGCACCTTATGTAACCTCTTTGGAGCAGGCAAAATAAGTAACATTTTTAAATTTGATTGGAAAACTAAAAAATGGAACCTCATCATCGTTTTAGGTGCTATCATTGGGGGATTTATAGCCGCAAATTTCATGACCAATGACCTTGCTGTAAACATAAATCCAAGCACCATTCAAGATTTGCACGCATTGGGATTTGAAAGCGCTGGTAAAAATTACTTGCCCACCGAACTTTTTAGCAACCATATATTTACCAACGTAAAAAGTATCGCTATTTTAGCCGTTGCTGGACTATTGGTTGGTTTTGGAGCCAGATATGCCGGTGGGTGTACTTCTGGTCATGCCATTTCTGGATTGAGCAACTTACAAGCACCTTCACTACTCGCTGTAATTGGATTCTTCGCAGGAGGTCTAACAATGATATACTTTATATTCCCCTTAATTTTTTAAAACAATGAGAACACTCATCTATTTATTTATCGGAATTTTATTCGGCATAACCATGTTTAAGTCTGAAGCGTCTTCTTGGTTTCGTATTTATGAAATGTTTAAATTTGAATCCTTTCATATGTACGGCATCATTGGTTCTGCCGTTTTCTTAGGAATTATCATGATTCAAGTCATAAAAAGATATAATATTCGCTCTTTTTACGGCCAAAAAATTGAGTTTCCAACAAAAGACAAAAGTGTTCCGAAAAGCATCATTGGTGGTATTATCTTTGGGTTGGGCTGGGCCTTAGGAGGTGCTTGCCCTGGTCCTATGTTTACGCTCATAGGTGCGGGTTTTTTTCCTATTCTTATTGTTCTAATCTTTTCTATTTTAGGAACTTTTATCTACGGCTATTTTAAGGAAAAACTACCTCATTAAAGGGCTTTTACTAAAAGATAATGAGTACCAATCGTATCTATTTCAAAAGGTTCGCCAACAACTTCAAAGCCTAATTTCTCATAAAAAGGCAAGGCAATAATTCTCGCATTACACCAAAGAACATGAATTCCCTTTGCTTTTAACCGCTTTATTGCCATAGAAATAAGATTCTTACCAAAACCCAATCCCCTAACTTCTGGTAAAACTGCCATTCCACGTAACTGAAATTGAGCGCCTGTAAACACCTTGTTTTCTTGTTTTATACAAGTAGCAATTCCCTCTAACTTTTCATTTCTAAAAACCCCTAAATGAAACGTATCCGTATGAAAATCGCCCTCAAATGAAACGGGCAAATCTCTATTTTCTCTTAAAATCTCTTTTCGAATTGCATAGGTTTTATCCGCAGAAATTTCAATAATTTTCACCATAAATATACTTTTTAAATAGGATGATTAAGGTACAAAGAATATACCTATCGTTTTTTATCTGAATGTAAAAATACGTCGCTCTTAAAGTGGGCTATTCGAGAATAAAAATACCTTTATGGAAGAAATTGCAGATAAAACCAAAAAATAATATAAAAAAAACGCGCTTAAGAATACTGCGCTTTCCCAATTAGAGGGTTTTAGGTTTCTGCTTTCGTGATTTTTCTAGACTTTAAAAGCTCGAAATTTATCAGATTTCTTAAACTATTGAGCTAGGTCGCTTACTTAAAGTCATCCTTTGGGCGAGACAAAACACTGACAAACAGATTTCTATTTATATCTATGAGTATACCCTAGAAAAATTCTGGAAAGACCCTGAATGAAATGCATTTTCTCTCGATGTAAGATGCCCCCTTTTATGGAAATATAGCTTACGTTATTCACTCGTTTCAATTTTTAAAAGTGCCGAGAAAAGAGAATATTTTCAACAAAAAAGTGTTGTCAAAATAAAAAATGCTTCTATATTTGCAGTGCTCCAACCGCGAAAGTAGCTCAGTTGGTAGAGCGTCAGCCTTCCAAGCTGAATGTCGCCGGTTCGAACCCGGTCTTTCGCTCAAAAACCTAAACGTATCCGTTTAGGTTTTTTTTGCATCTTATTTTCCTTTCAGTTTATGTCCAAAAACTAACAATAAAAGAATGGGAATCGCGAGTAGAAAAATCATCATTTTATTCTCAATAAATCCTTGAGGATATAATATAAGTGTTAAAGCAAATCCTCCCATGGCTCCGCCCAAGTGTGCAGAATGTCCAACGTTACCCACTTTATTTTTCATTCCGTAGATAGAATATAATAAGTAGCCAATACCAAAGATATACCCTGGAATAGGAATGGGAATTGGAATGATCATCAATTCCATTTGGGGAAAAATCATGATCGAGGAATATACCATTCCAGACACAGCACCCGAGGCTCCAATAGCACTGTAATAAGGTTCCTTTTTGTGAAAAATTAAGGAGTATATACTTCCTGCCAGTAGGCTTCCAAAATACACAATCAAAAAACTAATCGCTCCCAAATTACCAGCCACAATTCTCCCAAACAAATACAAAGCATACATATTAAAGGCTAAATGAATCCAATCTGCATGTAAAAATCCAGAAGTAAGCATTCTAATTTTTTCGCCATTTAAAATTTTAGAGACTTGAAATTTATATTTATCAAAAAAGGAAAGATCACTAAACCCTTTTAATGAAAACAAAACGGTGGCAACCATTACTATTAAAACAACTTGATTCATATTTTTATTTTAGATGCAACAAACATAACAAAAACTCCTTAGTCTAGTTATCTGTTTTAAAATTTTAATCGGATATTTGCAGCTAATTAAAAGAATCCATGCAATTATTGATCTTTATTTTAGTGTATCCAATTATTTGGTTGTTATCAAAATTACCGATGCGTGTTTTGTACCTTCTTTCCGATGGTTTTTTCACTGTGTTCTATTATATTATTGGATATCGAAAAAAAGTAGTCTTTGCTAATATTAAATTAGCATTTCCAGAAAAATCGAATAAAGAAGTAAAAACTCTTTCTGAAAAATTTTTCAAACATTTATGTGATTTAATTTTTGAAAGTATCAAAGCCTTTTCGATTAGTGAGAAAGAAATTTTAAAACACTACAAATATAAAAACCCCGAAATTCTTGATAAAATTGCAGAACAAGGAAGAAGCATAGCTTTGGTGGGTTCGCATCAAGCCAATTGGGAATGGTCCATAGGAATCCCTTTATTTACAAAGATCAATTGTTTTGGTGCTTATAACAAGCTAGGAAATAGCTATTTTGATAAAGTAGTTAAAGATTCTAGGCAAAAATTTGGTTTTTTTGGTTATAAAACTTCCGACACGATAAAAGGTATGATTAATAATACCACAAACGGAAAACAAGGTTTATATCTTTTATTAAGTGATCAATCTCCGCAAGTTTCTAAAACGTTTTACTGGTCGGAATTTTTAGGGATTAAAGTCCCTATTCACACAGGGGCGGAAATGCTTTCGAAAAAATTTAATTTGGTGGTAGTAAATTACAGCACTAAAAAAATTAAACGAGGTCTTTACGAAACCGAATTCACATTAATTACGGAAACCCCAAAGGACTTTGACAATTATCAAATTACCGATACCTATCTTAAACTAACAGAAAAAGCCATTTTAGCCCAACCAGAATTCTATCTGTGGTCACACAAAAGATTTAAACATCGAAATAAAGTTCCTGAAGCATTTCAATAATTAAATGGTAAACCAGTTTTTAACCAATTCTTGTTCAATAGCACTTACCGTTTTATGTACATAGTCGTTTTTAAGGGAATCATATTGATACTCTTTTGACCAATCTTGTACATTTTCACACAATTCTTTAATTGCATTACAAATAAAATCGACTTCGTTATTTGACACTGTGGGATGAAATGAAACGCGAATCCAACCTGGTTTTTCAGTAGAGCAGCCTTTTAAAATTTCTCCTTTAATTCTATTGGAAGTTTTCTGGTCTACATTGAGTAAAAAATGCCCGTAAGTTCCAGCGCAAGAACATCCTCCGCGAGATTGTATGCCATATTTATCATTCAATAGCTTCACCACTAAATTAAAATGAACATTTTCAACATAAAAAGAAAAGATACTCAATCGTTTTTGATGTCTTGGGGCTAGCAATTTTAAGTTACTAATTTTATCCAATTCAGAAAACACTTTTAAATTAATTTCATCTTCTCGTTTTCTAATATTTTCTGTGCCCATTTTCGCTTTCAATTGAATAGACAACGCAATTCTAATGGTCTGCAAGAAAGCCGGGGTTCCCCCATCTTCTCGGGTTTCTACATCATCAAAATAATCATGTTCTCCCCATGGGTTTGTATAACTTACCGTTCCACCACCTGGATTGTCTGGAACCCTATTTTTATACATTTTTTTATTAAAGACTAAAACACCCGCGCTTCCTGGACCGCCTAAAAATTTATGCGGAGAAAAGAGAATCGCATCTAAATATTCATCTTCTTCTTTTGGATGCATATCTATCTCATCATAGGGTGCAGAACAAGCAAAATCTACAAAACACAACCCCTTGTATTGATGAATTAATTTTGCTACTTTATGATAGGGTGTCTTAATTCCTGTAACGTTAGAACAAGAAGTTATTGAGACAATTTTCAACGCTCTATGTGCGTGCTTTTTTATACAGCTTTCAAAGCTCTCCAAGCAAACCAATCCCTCATCATTACAGGGAACCACTTCAACGTCTGCAATGGTCTCTAACCAAGAAGTTTGATTGGAGTGATGTTCCATATGAGAAACAAAAACAACAGGTCTTAGCTCTTCAGGAATGGTGGTATGGTCTTTTAAACTCTCTGAAACTTTTAGTCCCAAAATGCGTTGAAATTTATTTACCACATCGGTCATTCCAGAACCAGAAGTAATTAAAACATCATTTTGGTTTGCATTTACATGCTCCTTAATAATGCTTCTTGCCTTGCTGTATGCCAAAGTCATTGCGGCACCAGAAGTAGATGTCTCTGTATGTGTATTTGCCACGAATGGTCCAAATTGATTGATAATCTTTTCATCGATAGGTCTGTAGAGTCTTCCACTAGCTGTCCAGTCTGTATAGATCATTTTTTTCTCTCCATACGGCGTTTGAAAACTTTGATCGATCCCTATAATATTTTCTCTAAATTGCTTAAAATATTTTTCTAAATCCATATTCTTTACGTTTAAAATAATTTAAATTTCCCTCCCACGAGAATATTGTTTTGAAAAAAATAAAAACTTTGGGATGCTCCATCTACAGCATTTAAAGAGGTTTTAATATCTGGCATATTTATATACCCCATTTTATATTCTGCTTGAATATAAAAATATTTCAACAAAGAAATATTTAAACCACCCACTGCAGAGATTCCCCAACCAGAAAGATGAAAATCATCATGCCTTTCTTGCCCTAACAGGGTGGTATCTGTTCTTGGATATAATACACCTGCCCCGAAACCTTCGGTTAGGTTAAACTGTAAATTGTCTAAATCCAAGCCAAACCAATGATCAATATTATCAAAGCGTTTTACTTCTACATTTATATAATTCAGGCCATCTGTATGCTCCAATCGCAGAAAATCTTCTGTTAATTGGATTTCTTGATTTACATAGCTGCCATCATAGCTTGAATTTCCAATATTTATTTCTCCATTAATTTTAACATTTTGATCGCCAATCATTACATACTTCATATGATCTACCCCAATAGAAACGGTATAATTTTCTTTGAAAAAATACCCAATTCTATAATTAGTTTGTGGAATTGTAATATTCGACGGGTTAAAATAATTATGGACAGAAAATGGTGTCTGTCTGTCTTGCGCCTTTACATTTGACAATGTGAAATCGTAATTATTTCCTTTAAACCGTATATCAGATTTGGTATAACTTGCCCAATTCCAGCCCCAATAAACAAAAAATTTTCCTTTATTAACTACTTTTTTATCGGAAAGGATGTTATCGTTTTGTTGTCCTAGTAAAGAGGCTATACAAAAAAATAAAACAAATAAAATTAGATAGTTCTTTTTCACTATTTCTAGGTTATAATTTCTTTAATTTCAGTAATGAATCTTAGTGCTAAATCGTCTGCAGATTTTTGCGACCTGCTTTCGGTGTAAATTCTTATAATAGGTTCTGTATTCGATTTTCTTAAGTGAACCCACTCATCGGAAAAATCAATTTTAACCCCATCAATCGTGTTTACATCTTCATTTTTATAATTAGAAGCCATGGTTTCTAAAATAGTATCCACGTTAATTTGAGGCGTTAATTGAATTTTGTTTTTACTCATAAAATAACTTGGGTACGAATCTCTTAATGCTCTACAAGAGGTATTGCTTTTTGCCAAATGCGATAAAAATAGTGCCACCCCCACTAAAGAGTCACGGCCATAATGAGAAGCGGGATAAATAATTCCACCATTTCCCTCTCCGCCAATAACCGTATTGGTTTCTTTCATAGCAATTACTACATTGACCTCTCCAACAGCACTTGCCGTATATTTTCCACCGTGTTTTTCAGTGATATCTCTTAAAGCTCTAGAAGAGGATAAATTAGAAACGGTATTACCGCCCCCTAATTGCCCCAACACATAATCTGCACAAGCTACCAACGTGTACTCTTCACCAAACATAGAGCCATCCTCAGAAATAATTGCCAGGCGATCTACATCTGGATCTACCACCACACCACAATCTGCTTTTTCTTTGACAACCAATTGAGAAATATCTGTTAAATGTTCTTTTAAAGGTTCTGGGTTGTGCGGGAATTCCCCGTTTGGCTCGCAATACAATTCAATACATTGAACGTCCAATTTCTTTAATAATGCCGGAATTGCAATTCCGCCAGTAGAATTTACACCATCAACAACTACTTTAAACTTTGCCTTTTTTATGGCTTCCACATCTACCAATGCCAACTTTAAAACTTCTTTAATATGCTTTTTTATATATGTTTTATTCTTTTTATACGTTCCTAAGTTATCTACTTCTGCAAATTCAAAGTCTTCACTTTCGGCTAATTTAAGGATTTCTTTCCCTTCTGCCCCATTTAAAAATTCGCCTTTTTCATTTAATAATTTTAGGGCGTTCCATTGTTTTGGATTGTGAGAAGCGGTTAAAATAATTCCGCCTGCTGCCTTTTCTAAAGGAACAGCAATCTCAACGGTTGGAGTTGTAGATAAACCCAAGTCTATTACATTAATTCCCAAACCCACTAAAGTATTTGCCACTAAATTAGAAATCATCTTACCAGAAATACGGGCATCTCTACCAATAACCACGGTTATTTTGTTCTCTTGTCCTGAAGTTGTTTTGCTATTTATCGCATTTCTTTTTTTGATAAAAGCACCATAGGCAGAAGCAAATTTTACGGTATCGATAGGTGTTAGGTTATCCGCTGTTTTTCCGCCGATAGTTCCTCTAATTCCAGAAATAGACTTTATTAATGTCATTGTGATTTTTTTAAGCAAACAAAGATAAATAATTTGCTGTGAGATACTAAAATAAAACAAGAAGATCCCAAACCAATTTTCAAACAAAAAAAAGCCGTTGCAAATTGCAACGGCTCTTAATACCTCTTAAATATCGGTGAGGACTGAATAAGTTCAGTATAAAAAGAAATTATTTTTTCTTATTACCTTCTTCCATTTTTTTCTTTAAGTCTGCAAGACCTCCTATATCACCAAGTGTAGTTTTTTCTGCATCGGCAGATTTTTTCGCTGCTACTTTGGTATTTTTCTTTTCTTGCTCTTTAAAATTAGCCGTATGAGATGCCACAACTCTTCTGTACTCTTTACTAAATTCAAGTACTTTAAATTCTGCCGTGTCTCCTTTTGCTAATTTGGTTCCGTCTTCTTTTTCTAAATGACGTGTTGGCACAAAACCTTCTACGTTATCTTCAAAAGTAATGACAGCTCCTTTATCATTTTTCTCTTTGATGGTTCCTGTATGAACAGAATCAATCGCATAAGTTCCTTCGTGCTCATCCCAAGGATTTTCTTGAGTTTGTTTATGACCTAAATTTAATTTACGTCCTTCCACATCTAATTCTAACACTTGTACTTCTAATTGATCACCAACAGTTACAAAATCTGATGGATGTTTAATTTTCTTAGTCCAAGATAAATCTGAAATATAAACCAAACCGTCAATTCCTTCTTCTAGCTCAACAAAAACACCAAAGTTTGTGTAATTTCTTACAATTCCTGAATGTGTAGAACCTACAGGATACTTGGTCGTAATATCTGTCCAAGGATCTGGATGTAATTGTTTCATCCCAAGAGACATTTTTCTGTCATCTCTGTCTAAAGTTAAAATTTGAGCTTCCACCTTATCACCCACTTTTACGAAATCTTGTGCAGAACGTAAATGTGTTGACCAAGACATTTCAGAAACGTGAATAAGTCCTTCAACTCCTTCAGAAACTTCAACGAATGCTCCATAATCTGCAATAACAACTACTTCGCCAATTACCTTATCGCCCACTTTTAAATCAGCGTTTAACGCATCCCAAGGATGAGCAGATAATTGTTTTAACCCTAATTGGATTCTAGATTTGTTATCATCAAAGTCTAAGATTACTACATTTAATTTTTGATCTAATTCAACCACCTCATTTGGATGATTAATTCTTGACCAAGATAAATCTGTAATATGTACTAAACCATCTACGCCTCCTAAATCAACAAACACACCATAAGAAGTAATATTTTTAACAATACCTTCTAATACTTGTCCTTTTTCTAACTGGCCAATGATTTCTTTTTTCTGTAATTCAATATCTGCTTCAATTAAAGCTTTATGAGAAACTACAACGTTTTTAAATTCATGGTTGATTTTAACCACTTTGAATTCCATTGTTTTTTCTACATATTGATCGTAATCTCTAATTGGTTTCACATCAATTTGAGATCCTGGTAAGAATGCTTCGATTCCGAAAACATCAACAATCATTCCTCCACGAGTTCTGCATTTAACGAAACCGTTAACTACTTCACCTGTTTCATGTGCATTGTTCACTCTTTCCCAAGCTTTAATTACTCTTGCTTTTTTGTGAGACAATACTAATTGACCAGAGCTATCTTCTCTTTTATCAACCAATACTTCTACGGTATCACCAACTGCTAAGCTTGGATTGTAACGAAATTCATTTAAAGAAATAACCCCTTCAGATTTAGAATTGATATCGATGATTGCATCTCTATCTGTAATTCTAATGATGGTTCCTTCAATAACATCGCGCTCTTTTACAAAGCCTTCAATTCCTTCTAACGCTTTTTCAAATTCTTTTAACTTCTCTTCATCAACCGCATCAATACCTTCTTCGTATTTGTGCCAGTTAAAATTTGCTAAAAATTCTGTTGGATCTTGTGTTTCCTCTACAGCTGGAGTTGCTGTTTCTTGTACTTCTGTAGCAATCACTTGCTCTTCTGTAGTGTTTTTTTCTTCAGACATTTCTGAAAATAATTTTTGTATCTTTTTGTTATCCAGATTATTAACGACAATAACATCAAGAGATGTTTTTAGATTTTCTTTTAAAATTCCTTTCACTAATCTGTAACCGTAAAAAGGAGTGCAAATTTACGAAAAATTATTGATTTTTAAATACTTACAATTAAGTTATTATTGTTCTTAGGCAAAAAACTACCTTTGCACTTCGTAAAAATTAAGCTTAAAGCCATAAAATGGATAAGAGAACCAAAGAATTAATAGAGAACGGAGAAATGCTCCCGTTAATGGAAGAATTTTATACCATTCAAGGCGAAGGGTCGCATACCGGAACAGCCGCATATTTTATAAGAGTGGGTGGTTGCGATGTTGGCTGCCATTGGTGTGATGTAAAAGAAAGCTGGAATGCAGAATTGCACCCGCCTACCCATGCAGATATTATTGTAGAAAATGCTAAAAAATTTTCAAATACAGTGGTCATTACTGGAGGAGAACCTTTGATGTGGTCGATGGATTATATTACGCAGGAACTGCAAAAAAACAACCTAAAAACACATATTGAAACTTCTGGCGCATATTCTTTTTCTGGAACTTGGGATTGGTTTTGTTTGTCACCAAAGAAAAATAAATTACCGCTAGAGAGAGCCTATAAAGAAGCAGATGAATTAAAAGTAATTGTTTACAATAAAAATGATTTTGATTTTGCCGAAGAACAAGCGGCTAAAGTTGGAGAAAAATGTGAGCTTTATTTGCAACCAGAATGGAGTAAAAAGGAAAAAATGACTGCACTCATTGTAGATTATGTCATGAAAAATCCAAAGTGGAAAATTTCATTGCAAACGCATAAGTTTTTAAATATCCCTTAACAAAAAAGCACCCAAGTTGGGTGCTTTTTTGCTAGGCTAATTTTTCGTGAACAAGCACTAATACTTTTTCTAATTGTTCTTCTTTAGTTAAGTGAGAATTATCAATCTCTATGGCATCCAAGGCTTTTCTCAAAGGAGAATCGTCTCTCGTAGTGTCTATATAATCACGCTCAACGACATTTTGTAAAATAGCATCATACGTTACCTTTTCATTTTTCTCCAATAATTCATTATAGCGCCTTATTGCCCTTTTATCTGCAGCAGCAGTCATAAACAGTTTTAGTTCTGCCTCAGGAAACACAACGGTTCCAATATCTCTACCGTCCATCACAATTCCCTTTTCTTTTCCCATTTCTTGCTGCTCGGCCACTAACTTTTCTCGTACTTTAGAAACCGTAGCTACTTTAGAAACCATTTGAGAAACTTCTAAAGTTCTTATTTGCTGCTCTACATTTTTTCCATTTAAAAACATTTCAGCAAAACCCAATGCTTTATTAAAGCGAAAACTTAGGCGTATCTCTTTTAGATCGTCAACCAAGCTTTTCTTATTAAAAAAAGAATTCGAAATATATTTATTTTCCATGGCATACAGAGTAACTGCTCGATACATGGCTCCCGTATCTACATAAATATACCCTAGCATATTTGCCAATTCTTTAGCAATGGTACTTTTCCCTGTGGACGAAAATCCATCTATTGCAATGGTGATTTTTTTATTCATTTGATCATCTATCTAAATCGATTTCTAGACTAAAGGTGCTCACATTCGATGCCGAATGCACTTTAGAATAGGCATAATTAAATTTTAATTTATTCATTTTCAATCCAAATCCGAAAGAAATTCCGCTAAACGAACGGATATTTTGTAATTCTAATTCCTTTGCTCTTTTAAAGTTATAACCAACTCTTACATTAAAGGCATTATTCGGAAATAGCTCGGCTCCAACCACTACATGTCTCATTGCATTTCCCAGAAACGAAATCTCTTCATTGGTAATCGTACCAGATAAATCTATAGATTGATTTGATGAATTGGGCACAGATAAGTCCCATTGCTGCAAATCATTAAGAGTAATATGCCATTTTAAAGGAACATATTCTAACTGGTAGGAAGCGCCTAAAGCAATTTTAAATGGCAACTTCTCCTTCGTTCCATCAAAAGAGGTTAATTGAGTTCCAAAGTTTCTAGCCACCAAGGAAATCGCGAAAGGTTGAAAGGAGCTGTTATATAATACCGAAATATCAGATGCAATTCCTATGGATGAAAATTGGTCAATATTCGCGTTAATCAATTTTAAATTTGCCCCTATAAAGAAGTTTGAATTGGGTATATTTCTAGCATATCCCATAGAAATAGCAAGATCACTTGCAGTAAAGTTTCCCGTTTCATTTCCTTGTGCATCTGCGCCAATCAAGGTTCCGTAATTTAAATATTTAACACTTCCATGGATTGCCCCGAATCGTCTAGAAATCACTTTGGAAAAAGAGACAGAACCTAGGCTAATTCCTGCTAAATAATTGCTGTAATTCACTGAAATCTTATTGTCAAGCTCGGTACTAATTATTGATGGATTCCATATGGCCTGATTTACATCATCTACCAGCGTTAAGGTCTCTCCTCCTAGAGCTACTTGTCTCGCAGAAGATGGCAAATTCAAAAATTCATAAACCGATGCGCCACCTACTTGAGCGTTTAAAGGAGACAGTATTAATAAAAAAAGAAATGTAAATGATAACTTCATAGTCTTAGAACAAAGAAAGAGCTAAAATATTTTATAACGCACTATATAGTAAGAATTTTGTTTACAAAAGATACTCGGTCAAAAAAAAACTCACTTCGTTTATCGAATTGAGGTTTTAATTGTTTTACTTATGTAATCACTACTAAAGAAAGTCAGCGACCAACTCTCCCACATAAAATGCAGTATCATTAGCGCAATTGGGGGTGAAACTGAATAAATAAATACCTAATTTGTTATGAAATATATAATTTCTACTCATTAAACTGAAATATAAAAAATCTTACAAAATCAAGATTTTGTGTGCTTTTTTATTTGTTGACATTCTTTGTGGTCACTCCTTGCAAACGAGCGAAAACTGGGGCATTGTGTGCACTCTTGTTGGGGAGATAGCCATATGAATTTTTGCTAAAAATAGCTTCCATTCGAGGTTCGAAATACGTCTTGACTACTTCTTGGGCAATGCGGTCGCTGATTGTTGGAATGCCCAACTTACGTTCGCCACCTCCTACTTTGGGTATGACAACCTCCTTGACGACTTGAGTATAGTAACTGCCAGAGCTCATCCTATTCCATATTTTGTACGAGTTGTTGAGTAAATTTTCTTGAAATTTTTTCAAGCTTTCTTTATCAACTCCTGCACCTCCATTATTAGAATTCACTTTGCGATATGCTTCCTTAACCATCTTTTTGGTTATCGGAATTTGTTTTGATTCTGTCGTAAATAAATTAGTCATCCTTACTTTAATAAGTTGTTAAAATACCTAAACCTGTATGACTGATGTTCTTCGCTCCACCTTCATTACAAAAGCTTCATCACTACTACAACACCATCCGCCATCCTTACTAGCATCGATACTATAAGCCTCATGGGTACATCCAGGTCGTGGATATTGATATGCTTAACCGTATGAAAGAGATTCAACGACTTCCTGAAGATGATAAATCTACAGTTACCAAAATTATAGACGCTTTTATTAGAGATACTAAAACTAAAAAAGCGTTTGCATAAAAAAACCACCTCGTTAAAGGTGGTTTCAATAGAATTATTTTTTTAATTCTAATTACTTTTTTAAAAGTGTCTTTTTTATATAAATATCATTACCTAAATTAAAAACAACTTCTAAATTTTCAGATTCATTAAATCTATCTCTAATTTCAATTTTCTCTTCTTTTCTGTAAAAATCTTTAAAAAATATATCGTTTGATTCCTTAAAAATTAAAGATTTATTAGCCTTATTAAAATGGAATTTAATAAAATTATTAGAAGATAGCATTTTCTCATTCCAAGATGATTGTGTTATCTCTACATCAAAAGTTTCTCCCAAGTAATCTTTGTAAGAATAATTTCCAATAACCTCTTTTAAAGATATATTTTTTAAGCTATCAAAAACGATTTGATCTACCAACTCAATGGCTGATTCAGGGACATTATTGTAAATAACACTTACATATTCCAAGCATTTTCGCTGTAAATATGTGTCTGATTTTTGAGCATATATTTCTCTTATTGTCTCATCTTTGATTACTGATAACCCATCCAATAAAACTGAAGTACATTCATCTATTCTAGTGTTATCATCTTTCAATTCATTAGAATTTAAGCAATCGCAGAGTATTAAATTAATCGTTTCAACTTTAGCCATATCAATTTGTGAAGATGAACTTATAGTATAACTAAAAATAAAAAATATTAATAAATTCTTAACCATAAATTTTGAATAGTATAATTATTAAGGACAGCAATAGAATTAAGGATATTATACCAGTTGTTAATTTTTCCTTACAAGAACTATCGGATAACCAGTTGTCAATTTTTAGTTTACTTTTTTGATTTGAAAAAGAATAGTAAACAATGAAAAATGTGCTTAATACAAATAGAACTAAAAAAAATGTGCCGATATTTCTGATAGTAAACCCAATTAGTTTGAGTAGAATTGCAGACAAAGCAGAAATCGTAACAGTAAATACAGACGAAGCTCTAGCATCCTCATTTCCTACTCCAATTCCTAAAAATCGAATTAAACCTAAAATACTACCGTAGTATTTATATATAAGATTCATTGTATAAATATTTTAATCTCTTGCTGGTAAAACTCTTAACCAAAATCTAGCTATAGGGTTGTTTTTGGCTTTTTCTGCAGCAGCCCTATTCCTTTCTGTTGCTGGTCTTGTATCTATTGTTCGTTGATTTCTCATAGTAAAATTCCTATAAATATAAGCATTTCTACTTCTTCCACTTTGAGCAAAATTATTAGACATATTAGAAGTATTTGTTATACCATCATCAGACTTACCGTTTTCTAATACAATCTGTGTAAATGGTGCTGCTGGCCCTGTTGCATTAGATATTACCTCTCCTGCCCCTTTTTGTACTAAATCTTCTGATATTCCATTTTCAGCAGCTTTTATGGTTAAAGAAGTTAAAGCATTAACCGTACCTAAAACTCCTGTTTTCCTTGTTATATTTTTTGCTAATTTACTTCCTGTTTCTTTCGCTGCGACTTCGGCACCTACTTCGACAAAAGCATCTCCAGTATCCACGGTTGGCTCAATATCTTCTTTAAAAAGAGAAGCTATACTATTCGCCATATCGCTTAAAGACTTATTTGCTTTATTTACCGCAGTTTCAAAAGACCTAGCAATACCATCGCCTATACCAGAAACAGGATTCCAATTACCGCAACAATCTTCTTCTGCAAAAGGTTTCATACCATCTGGATCTATAAACCTGATAGGATTATCAAAAGCATAATTATATGGAGAGTGCCTTCTCATTTGTTCAGCTAGTGGGTCGAGATTCATCCAACGTCCTAAACTCGCATCATAATTTCTCGCACCAAAGTCCATCGTATTTAATCCAAGTTCTTCAGATAATTCTTTTCCACCAAACCCGAACTTCTGTGCAACACTATTCCCATTAGAACTGGTAACATTATTATACCCTTTGTGTTCAAGTCCAAAGGGATAATAATTACTTTCTTCTATAATTTCTGTAGCACGGTCTATGCCTCCATCATTATTACTATCTGAATACAAGAGTCTTACATTCCCTAAATGATCTTTATACTGATATACAACCCTAAAAATACCACTATTATTTTGAACATAGTTCTAGGGATGGTCTTATGCTACACGGACTAAAAGTCCGCGCGAACGGATTCTAAACTTTACTCCTAGCACACTCCGCGCCATCGGGGAATTTAACAATCAAATAGAAAAATATAAAAATGTAGCTTAACTCTTTCTGTAATTTTTGTTTGCATATCCACTTTTTGTTGTTATCATCTTTGACGCCACTAGTTACAAACTAGCGGGAGCGGAGTCCTGTTACTCGCCTACGTTGGTCGGTCTTTTGATTTTGATTAGAATCGAACTTTTCTACCTGTTTGGGTTTACAAAGAACGATAGCTCTTTCGGGGAATGTCTTGGATAGACCGTTAGCTACTTCATGACTGTGAAGATCTCCAACAACAACGGTAACTGCCGATTTTTCGTTAAGATTTTTTATTATTTCGGCTGATTTTTCAACCATTATATCCTGTCTTCCTTTTGAAGTAGATGAAATGAATTCATTGTTTTCGTGAATTGCATCGTAGAAAGCATTTCTTGCTCTTTCAAGAAATTTTCTTTTTCCTGGTGTTGAAGATATGTATGTTGCATCGAATTTCTCTTGTACAAATTCAGATATTTTAGTCATTACGAGCCATCCGCTTTGTGATGAGTCTTTTTTTGAAAGAAATCTTTCCATTGCTTTTGGGTCGATTAAGTCGGTTATTTTTTGCCCACTTATAATGCATTTTTCTATACTTTTTAAAAAGTCTTTTTCTATACTTTTCCTTCCCTGATCTATTTGAATACAAACATTGTCAGGGTTTTCATTGTATTTACTTAAAAGGCAGTATTCAGGTCTTTCGGATTCTAGCAATATAGCTCCTGATTCTCCTCTCAAGCTTGGCAGTTTTTCACTTGTATAAATTGATCCGTAGACCATAATAACAGAGTTCAATAGAGGGTTCATGGTTGTAGCTTTTTCATTGGCCTCGCAGGTGTAATCATGTCTTACGGCGTCTTTATATTCTTGAAAGGTATTTGCATTATCGCCTTTTCTGTAATCGAGTTTTTGTAATTCTGGTGAATCAGATTTTTTTTGTTGGGGTGGTAGTTTGACTGAATCGGTTTTCATGTCTTTATGGTGTCGGGGATTCTTTGAGAATATGGCCCTTTTAGGCAATTCTACCTGAACGCCAACACCTCTTATTTGACTAGCAATTGTCATGGCTCCTAGAGCTGATATAATTAGTTTCATAGTATCTTATTTTAATTTAAGCTTCATATATATCAAAGTATAAATAGCATGAGAAAACCCCTAGCTCAATGGTGAAATTTCCACAAAATTGAGCATGGCAGTATTAAAGAATATGACTATCGGATTGCTTGCATACGTTGAGGATATTTTGTATATTGTTCTATATTAGAACTATAGATATAAATATTCAAGATTTTTTCAGGAAATTCCCAGATGAGGCGAGCTGTAAGGCTCATTTAAGGTCAGCGCGGGAAAAACATGGGGTTATGTGTAAACGTTGGCAACACAAGGAGCATTATTGCCTATCCACTAAAGACCAGTATCAATGCAAGAAATGCAAGTACATTTTCCTCATACTTGTCTTTGGAAAAAAAAATATCTAATAAATTCAAACTACCATAGATAACACTTGAAATATGGTTTAGCTGCTTTTTGTAGATTTCTTCAATATTTTTTTCTTTCCGAAAGAAGTCCGATTTAGGTGCGTTAGAATCATTTTGCTTTAAAAATCGCAGTAAATTGAAAAAATTAATCTCATTACCCTGATCAGATAAAGAATAAACTGAAGGATAAAACTCGCGATAATATTTCTCTATGTTAATTACATATCTTTCAGATACGTATTCCACCAAGTAGGATTCGTTACTTATTATTTCATTCTTTACTTTAAACCCAAATTTAGATATGAGTAGATTAAAAAAATCGTTAGATATTTTTTAATAATATCGCTCATGGAATAACAAATTATTGTTTAATCATTCGTGTAAAATATTTACTCAAAGAATATCCGTGTCTTTATAAATACCTAATCTCTTGCCCCAAAACAGAGCTTGGATCAAGCCTTGCAGGATTATATTTCCCAAAAAATATTACGTCATCACCTCGCTTAACAACACCTTGTAAAAACTTGACATTTTTTCGCATTGTCCAAGCGTCATCCGTAACATTTAAGAAGTTCGCACCAGCTTTCTTTGCAAATTCTCGATAGGTAGCTCTTGGCCCAATTACACTCACTCCCTTAGCGGCAACTCTCTAAACTCATCCAATTTTTTTTAAGACATATTCATATTTCTTTTTTAATGACCCTTCTATATTTCCATTATATTTTTTCACGAGTTCAATCAACCTTTCATAATTTTTATTATTCCAATATTTATCAATTTCTTCTTTGAAGACTTTCGTTTCACGCTCATTGTTATAATCGATAGCACTTTGTTCTCTCAAGCCATCAAGTTCAAAACAAATCTTAATGTTGTTTTTTATTAATTCATCTAAGTTATTTTCGAGAAACACTTTGACTTCTTGAACCCAAGTTTTCAACTTATCATCATTCAATATTTGAGTCGCAATAAATTGATTCTTTTCCTTATTAAAATACTCTTTCAATTCCGATAAAGTATAGGATTCGTTGTTTGATTTGAAGTTAAAATTAATATCTACTTCAAAAGATCGACTGAAATCATATGAAATAGATATCATCAAAACCTTATGTTCATATTCAACTATACCCTTTGATTCATTTCACAGAGTAAATCCAAACATGCTAAAAACCGAACCGAGTATTTCTCGAACTATTTTACTAAAATTCATATCAATTCAATTTTAAAACCATGGAGGCAACCAAGCTCCTCTAACTGAATTATAAATCCATCCACGACTTTGCAGTAAACCTCTTTCGGCATTTAGGAAGCCACCAGTAGGAATTAAATTACCATTAGATGATCTAAATGAATCAAAAATTGGCTTACCACGCCCCATCTCTTGTCGAAAGAATCCAGAATTCTGTTTCTAGTTGAGTTTGGGTGTTCCTCTATTTGGCAGACGTAAAAATCTATCCCCAACCTTCCATGAACCCTTTGTTGCCTGAGAAGAACCAAACTTGAATAAGTTTAAACCACCTTGCGTACTTCCCTTAGCAGCA
>Ga0307488_10000261_pt1 | contig 41996 bp, 39 predicted proteins | sample SB02metaG_FD_202248 | JGI IMG/M metagenome (GOLD analysis project Ga0307488, IMG submission 202248) | Sea-ice brine microbial communities from Beaufort Sea near Barrow, Alaska, United States - SB 0.2 | ecosystem: Environmental > Aquatic > Marine > Coastal | place: USA: Alaska | collected... | reverse complement strand
AATCCCCTGCGGGCTTCGCTGCGCTCGTTGCTAATTGCTTCGCAATTGGTCAAACCGACGATCGCGGAGTTGCAGTCCACTGCATTACCACTTTGCTACGGCGCCTTAAACTTTCTCTTTACTACTTTCTCAACTGCTTCTCTAACAGGTTGAAGTTCACTACCGTTTGAGAGGCCGCTATTCTAGGCATTACCAGCAATAAATCAACTGATTATCGCGCTGATCTCACTTACTTGTAGTCGTGGCACTCAATTGCGGCCAGGCGGCGCGCAGATAGTGGATCATTGACCAGAGAGTTAACGCAGCTGCTATATAAATGGCGATAAAACCGAGGTTGGTGAGCAGTTCATTTTCCGGCTTGGCGGCGAGCAGAACGGCGATAGCGACCATCTGTACCCAGGTCTTCACTTTGCCGATCATGGCTACGGCTACGGTGCCGCTATAACCCATTTCGGCCATCCACTCACGCAGTGCGGAAATAACAATTTCGCGGCCGATAATAATAATCGAGGCCACTGAGAACCAGGGGCTTGAGTGGACTTCCAGCAGCATAACCATGGCCGCAACCACAATCAGTTTGTCGGCAACGGGATCAAGGAAGGCGCCAAAGGGCGTGACCTGGTCGTATTTACGCGCCATATAGCCATCGACCCAATCGGTTGCTGCGGCGACACCAAACACGGCGGCGGCAATCAGGTTATGCCACTCCCATGAGGTGTAATAGATAGCGATGAACACCGGTATTAAACCAATGCGCAGCAGTGTCAGGATGTTAGGCAGATTCCACATTTAATTGTCTTCTGTTGTCGGTAATGGGTTCGCGGAGTGATGCGGCGAATCTAAAAGTTAGTCATTGTACAGTGCGCTGTAAATCTCATCAGCAACCTTTTTGCTGATATTCGGTACTTTCATCAAATCGGCGACGCTGGCCTTTTGCACTTCACGGATACCGCCGAAGTGTTTGAGAATATCTCGACGCCGAGTCGGCCCTACTCCGGGGATGCCCTCTAGGGGTGAGGTTCTGCGCTTTTTGTCACGGCGCTGCTTGTGCCCGGTGATGGCAAAGCGGTGAGCTTCATCGCGAATCTGCTGAATCAAATGCAACGCAGCCTGCTGGGGCCGGGCGATAACGCGGTTGTTCTGGTCCGCTAGGATCAGCGTTTCAAAGCCGGCTTTACGGGTGGTGCCTTTGGCGACACCTAGAATCATTACCCCCACTACACCTAGATCGGCGAGTACTTCTTTGGCTATACCAATCTGACCTTTGCCGCCGTCAATCAGCAGGATTTCGGGTAACTTGCCCTCGCCTTTCATCAATCGGGTGTAGCGTCGCCTGATGGCCTGTTCCATGGCGGCGTAATCATCGCCACCGGTAATACCTTCAATATTAAACCGGCGATAGTCACTTTTCACTGCGCCGCTGCCATCGAATACTACGCAGGAGGCAACTACCGCCTCACCGCTGCTGTGACTAATGTCAAAACATTCGATGCGCTCGGGCAGGCTTTCCAGTTCGAGCGTTTCGCGCAGGGATTCCATACGTTTTTCTTGGCTCTGTTTAGACGCCAACTTGCCGGACAGGTTTTGTTCGGCGGTGCGTTCTGCCAGTTCGATCCACTTGGCGCGGAAGCCACGCACTGAGTGACGGATTTCTAGCTTGCGCTGAACCTGTTGTACCAAGGCGTCGGTGAGGGTCTCGGCACTCTCGATCTCAGCGTTGAGCAAAATTTCTTTGGGTAGGTCTGGGCGCCCGCCGCCGGCAAGATAGAGCAGCGGCAAAAAATCATCGAGGAGTTCGCCAACGGTCTGTGCCAGCGGCGCTTTCGGATAGTAGCTGCGACTGCCAAGAATGCGCCCTTGGCGAATATAGAGCATATGCACACAGGCCTGACCGTTGCTGATGGCGCCGGCGACCACATCAATGGTGCCCTTGCCCTTCTCGATGACCTGTTGGGTCTGAATTTGTCGCAGTGCGGCAATCTGGTCGCGGGTCTCGGCGGCCTTTTCAAAGGCTAGGGCTTCCGCGGCTTTTTCCATATCGCCCTCTAGCTGCTTGAGAATTTTGTCGCCCTTGCCATCCAGATAGAGGCGCGTGACATCGACATCCGCGGCGTAGTCTTCAGGGCTGACAAACTCCACGCAGGGGGCGGTGCAGCGTTTGATTTGATATTGCAGACAGGGGCGCGAGCGGTTGCTGAAAAAACTGTCTTCGCACTGTCGCACTTTAAAAGTCTTCTGCAGGAAGCTCATGGTTTCGCGAACCGCATAAACACTGGGGAATGGTCCGAAGTAGGTTCCCTTGGCTTTTTTCGCGCCGCGATGAAACGCCAGACGCGGCCATTTATCTTTGTCGGTGAGCAGAATATAGGGATAGCTTTTGTCGTCGCGCATCAAAATATTAAACGGCGGACGGTGCTGCTTGATCAGATTGTGCTCAAGGATTAGCGCTTCGGTTTCAGTCTCGGTAACGGTCACGTCGATCTGTTCGATGCGTTTGACCAGTGCCGCAGTTTTCGGGCTCAGGCCAGCCTTGCGGAAATAGCTGCTAACCCGGTTCTTGAGGTTTTTGGCTTTACCCACATAGAGTATCTCCCCCTCGGCATTGAACATCTGATAGATGCCCGGCCGCTGGGTCAATGATTTGAGAAATGTAGGGGGATCAAATGCCATGCCGCGATTGTAGCGGGTTTTGCCGACAAAAGGAGCTTATGAGAAGCGCTTATTACCGGCTTTACAGTACTGCATGGCCGAACTCTCAACCGAGTAATTTCGATCCAAGACCGTGCTGACAAAATGCCATTGGTTGGTCATGGTCTCTGGGGTCAAGATCATCTCTGACCAACCGCGCCGAGCAGTATCTACGGCAAACAACTCGACACTGACATCCTGTATTGCCCTACCCAGCTCAGCGGGATCTGTGGGCAGATAGGTTTCCAGACCCGGACTGCTAACGCCAGGGGTGCCAACCTCAACGCCCACGGCCTCGCCATTGCTATCGGCTAGATTAAACGCCCAGGCATTGTGGGTATCACCTGCCAGCACCACGGGATTGGTGCCATGCTCGGCAAAACTGCTGAACACTCGGTCGCGACACACGGCATAGCCATCCCAGGCATCGAGATTAAACGGCAGTTGGTCCGGCGCCAGCACCTGCATCATTTTCATTATTTCACGAACATAGGGTTCAGCCTGATCAATCTTGAGCTGCTCGTCTGTTAATACGGGGAGCTGTAACTTGCCCATTAATACCTGCTGACCAATAACCTGCCAGGTCGCACCGCGCTCTTTGCTGGCCTCTAACTCCCTGTCCAGCCATTGCTCTTGATCGGCGCCGAGAATGGTTCGACCGGGTTCAACCAACGCCTGCTTTTTAAAGCTCTGGCTGTCCGGCAGGTAGTACCAACCCTGAGGTAAAGTCTCGGCACTAAGGTCTTTAATGGTTACATAATCAGTCACTGGGATTGGGGTCCCCGAAGTGAAATCAAAGGGCATGGTGATGCGTTTAAGCTGAGCGGCTGGCAGGCTTGCAGTTGCCTGAGCCGCATCCTCTTGACTGATCAAGCTGCCCTCCCCTGAGGCTGACAGCTGAAATAAGGCTGAGTGCATGGGCAGATCTTTGGCGTAATCCAAAGGTCGATCGCGGCCATGGAGACGCGTATCCAGCATAATCAAATCCGCTAGGTTGCCCAGTTTGAAGCTACGGAAAATGGCCCCTTGATCCCCCATGGAGCTGGTGCGGATTGGCATCCACTCATGATAGGCCTGACGCGCACTGCCCATGCGAGTTTGAAAATCGCCCTCATCGGCACTGTGGTTTTCAGCGCCGTCTTTCCAGGAATCATTGGCCAGTTCGTGATCATCCCAAACACAGACGAAGGGGTGGCGAGCATGGACCAGCTGTAAATCTTCATCGCTGCGGTAGAGGCCATAGCGCATCCGATAGTCTTCGAGACTTAGAATTTCATTGCTTGGCTCTACCTTGCGGCCGAGCTTGTCGGTGGCCACTTCATTGGAATAGACGCCTTCGGCATATTCATAGATATAGTCACCTAGGTGTAGCACCAGATCTATATCGGTCTCGGCCATATGGCGGTAGACATTAAAATAGCCCTGGGGATAGTTGGAACAGGAGGTTACACCTAGTCTGATCTGGTCTATATCGCCCACCGGCAAGGTGCGGGTCATTCCGATGGGGCTGGCCATTTTGCCATCGGCTAAGAAGCGGTAAAAATATGAGCTGTTGGGGCTGAGTCCTGAGGCATCAATTTTGACAGTGTAATCGCGTCCAGAATGGGTTGACGTCATACCGGCACTAACGATCTGCTCAAACCCGCGATCCTTCGCCACCTGCCACTGGCAGCTAATAGTGCTGTGCTCACCGCCGCCGGGGATCAGGCGCGTCCATAGAATAACTCGATCAGCTAGGGGATCGCCGCTGGCGACACCGTGGGTAAAGTGCGATGCGGCTGCGGCCTGCACTTCAAAGCCACGTAGGGCTAACAGGCCAAGGCTGGCACTCATGCCTTTGAGTAACTGACGACGGTTTAACGCAGTCCGATTAGAAGGGTTCTGACTCATAGCGATTGCTCTTCTTATATACGAGAGTTTAATGGCTTAGATTAACCTATTCTTCAGGCCGCCGTAAGCCACTATCTGAATTAAAAACAGCTTATTAATCCCTCGATTTGCTCTGCGCTATTACAGCTGTGGGGCGACAATCGAATGCCTTTCGCACGGGTATCAAAATGTACCTGAGACGCATTTAAACGGCTGACAACCTGCTCCTGATATTGCCCAAAATTCAGTACTAAGGTGCCGCCCCGCTGGGCCTCTGAGCGCGGCGAAATCAATACCGAGGCCGGTATAGCCTGAATAATCTTATCGCTGAGAGCGACATTGTTTGCCCGAATTTTATCCACGCCCATGGCATTAATTTGGCCGAGACTATTGGCCGCCACGGCAAAGGGATACACCGAGGGTGTGCCACCCCAAAAACGCAGTGCATCGGCAGCATAGCGAAAATGGTGAATATCAAATTCAAAGGGATTTTCATGGGAAAACCAACCCACATTATTAGGCTGACACTGCTCGACAATCTCTGGATCAACCCAGAGAAATGCGGCACCTGGACCGCCACCAATCCATTTAACAGAGGAACCCACGACAAAATCCGCCTGCCACTGCTGTAGATCGATGGGAATAATCCCCGCTGACTGGGCTACATCCACTAGGGATAAAATACCTTTCTGACGCGCCAGTTCAGTGATCTTCTGCACCGGCAGCTGACGTCCATTATTAGACTGCACATGAGTCACCAGCACCATGCCGACCTCTTCGCTCATCTGCTGATCCCACTGGGCTAGATCCGATGTGTCGGTGTCTGCGGGAATAAACTTTAGCTGATAGCCCAGACTGGCGGTTTTTTGCAGCGCAAAAGCAATCGACGGGAAGTCCTCTTCGCTCAATAAAATAACCGGTCGCTCTGGACGCGACGGGAGCGAATAAATAATTTTCGACACCGCACTGGAGAGACTGCTCTGGGGGCAGATATTGGCCATCTCGGTATTCAGCAGCACAGCCAACTGTTGCCGAAAAGCCTCTATCTCCGCCAGCCAGTGATGCCATATATCAGCATTGCCGCGCTGCCATGGCTGCCAAAAGGCACTGGCCGCTACCTGTTCTGCGCCGATCAGGGGCAGGCCTACAGAATGGCTGAGCATGTAGGTGCCCTCGTGGGCAACAAACCGAGTCATAGCAGTAAACCTTTAAGATGTTCAATGTCCTGATGGCGGGTTTTAAACTCGCCCCCCACATCCGCAGCACAGCGCATATCGCAGAGTTTGCGTAGGCTCTTTAACAGCACCGGCAACGGTGGCCCGCTGGCGGTAATGCCTTTAGTCTCGGTGAGCGATCCCTCATCCGCGGGACGCTCAATAAACTTATTCACCAGCTGCTCATGATGCTGCAAGGCAGTCTGACCATGGGCATGGCAAACTTGCAAAAACAGCTCGAGGTTTTTCTTTACCCAGGGCTGATCCTTATCGGCATCTGCCGAGGCTAAAAAGCTATCCAGCAAACTGGTGCGACGCATGCAGTCTCTCAGGACCAGCTGATCCTCCGGGCGCATAAACAAAAACTTATCCACCAACAGCTGGGAGTAATAGGGGTCGTCGGCACGGCACAAACCGAGCAGTAGATCGATTACATTGATCCCGGAAAAATCCCCAGCATTGGCGCCGCGGTACTCATGGAGTCCCACACGGTGGGGCCGGTAATAGGGTCTGACGCAGTAAAAGAAGCGATCCACATCGAGCTTTTCAAACAACTCTTGGTTGTAAGCGTAAACCTCTTCCAGTGACTGTTTGGCACTTAGCAATAGATCGTAGGTCACGGGATGGGAGACACCTAGGGGCAGTATCTGGCGCAATGCTTCCGAGGCGCGGATAAAGGCAAAAACACTGCGGGTGTTGTAATCGAGGAATAGCTTCTCGTCGTCGAGGTCGGTAAAGGTTTTGTAGACGCCACTAATGGCGCGGTTGTGGGTTTCCAAATGGCTGGAGGCAAAACGGGGAATCACGCCCAGGGAGGCGCCCAACTGCATCGCCAGTGCCGAGGCTTCCTGCAGCGGTGAACGGGTTTCCCTGGAGGGTTCAGTGATTTCATGACGGCGGCAAGCGGCCATATAAAAACCCACATTGCCCAATAGGTCAAAACCACTATCAAAGCCTTCATCGGTATTGCCCTCCTCCAGCAGGTCGCTGATTAGGGCGGTGCCCTCTGCCACTAAGCGCTGCTTTAAGGCGCCGCCCAAGGCATCGTTAGGCAGTCGATCGGGCTGGCTAAAATGGAGTTGTTCTAGGGCGGTATTGATCGCTCGGAAGTCGCTGCGGATCCATACATCAAGTGCATTGGCTTTGTCGGTCATATGCTGTTCTACCTACTCATTTTGAGGTTTCTATGGGCTAGATAGTAACAAAAGGGGCTTAACGCTTTCAGTCAAATACTGAGACTAAATAGATAAAATAGGTATAATTAGACTCTTTTTCAACAACAATTGAGTTGATTATGCCCCTAAATCACCGCAGCGCAGATAGCATCAATCTCGACAACACCGATATTAAGATTCTCAATGCCCTGCAGGCCAATGCGCGGATCAGTAATGCCGAGCTATCAGCCTTGGTCAATCTCTCACAAACCCCCTGTCTGCGGCGTCTGCGCAAACTGGAACAGAGTGGCTTGATCGAACAGTACACTGCCCGCCTAAATCACAATATGCTCGGCATTGGTGTCTCGGCTTTTGTGTTTATTAAACTGAATAAAAACACCTCCAATAATGCGGCATCGTTTGAAGCGGCGATCGGTGAATTTAGCGAGGTATTGGAATGTTGTGTTCTGGCCGGCGTGCACGATTATGCACTGCGTATAGTGACGAACAATCTGCAGACATTTGAATCTTTTTTAAAGGACAAGCTGGCCACTGTCGAGCAGGTGGAAGATATAGAGTCGACGATTATTCTCAATCAAACCATGGCCCATCGCTCGCTTAGCCTGGGAAATGATTAGTCTCGCGCCTGACTTAAGAGCCGCTTTTAAATAAAGCGTTTTTAAGCAGCGCGCAGACTTCATCCACTCGCTGTCGACTCGTGGGACTGAATTTTGCCAATGAGATAAAACCATGGGTACAGTCGTCTAAATGTAGGTGCGATACGGCGACCCCAGCCTGCTGTAATTTATCCACAGTGGCGAGGCCCTCATCGCGCAGCACATCGTACTCCGCGGTGACAATAATCGTCTCTGGCGCGGCGCTAAAATCCGCAGCAAAAATCGGGCTCACAGCAACCTGCGGCCCCTCCTCAATACGGTTCAAATAACTGTCGCGGAAAAAATGCGCCACGGGCTTGGTGAGTAACAGACCGCTGCCATATTTTTCATAGGAATCCGACTGACCGCGAAAATCGACCATTGGGTAAAGTAAAAACTGGAATGCTGGCGGTGCTTTCATACTCTTGCCGGGGAGACTCTCGGCAAACAACTGCATTGACAACACCAGAGCCAAATTGCCCCCGGCACTATCGCCGCCTATGCCTATTTTTTGCGGGTCAAGCTGCAAGTCCTGAGCATTGTCGACAACCCAATTCCACACCGCCAAACCGTCTTCAAGCTGACCCGGGAATTTGGTTTCTGGCGCCAAGCGATAATCCACCGCAATCACATTTATCCGGGTCTGATGGGCCAGCCGCTGACAAAAGCCATGATGGCTTTCGAGGCCACCAATTACATAGCCACCACCGTGGAAAAACACCACTGATGGAACATCTATAGCGTTCACCGGCCGATAGACTCTGACCGCAACCTGATGGTCCCCAACCGGCACCATTAGATCACTACTACTAACCCATTTATTAGACGGGGAAATACCCAACAGTGCATTGAGTAACTCAAAGATTTTACGAAACGCGGCTAGGGGTAATCGATGTAAGGAGGGACCCAGTGAAATCAGGCTACAAAGGATTCGTTGACCGAGAATAAGCTTCATGCTGAAACTGTTAGCTTATTGAGATCTAAATCAGCTAATTCGGGTTTGGCCATGGTTTCCACATAGGCACCCCAGCTGTAAGGCCAGACAATGGCGTCGCCATCGGCGTCCAGATACCAGCTCTGGCAGCCACTGGACCAAGCCGAACCGGCGAGGCCATCGCGAATAAACTGCTGGTATTGAGTAATGGCTTCCTGCTTCGGACTGACTGTATCAAAGTCGCCCTGCATCCAGCCATCGAGCAGTTGCATTATATAATCCCCCTGCACTTCCGACATGGCAATGACCGAGAAATTAGCAATCGGCGTGTGCGGCCCGAGCATCAGAAAGAAGTTGGGGTAGTCTTTTAATAGCACCGATTTATAGGCTTCAATCTTATCTTTCCAGGACTCATCAATATCAACATTGTTTTTGCCTTTTACCGCCATCGGGCGCATATAACTCATCGCGTCAAAGCCAGTAGAGAGCACTAATACATCAAATTGGTGCAGTGTGCCATCTTGCATAAGCACGCCATCTTCAGTGACCTCGGCAATGCCATCGCGAATCACGTGGGCGTTGTCTTTCTGAATAGCTTTATAAAAAGTGCTGTTGACGATCACCCGCTTGCATCCCACCTGAAAATCCGGGGTCAGTTGCTCACGCAGGGTTTTATCTTTAACGCTGAAGCGAAGATTTAACCGCACCAATTTATCCAACATCCAACCGCGCTTCACCGAGCCTGACAGGGCCTTATTAAAGAAGTCTCGGATCACCACTGTGCTGGCCCAGCGATAGAGACGCTGCATCCACACAGAGCGTTTCAATAGGTATCTTTCCCAATCCATAATCTGACGATCAGGTATCGCCAGAATCCACTGGGGCGTGCGCATAAACACAGATACATCTGCGCCACTGTTCACCAGTTCGGGAATAAATTGCGCTGCTGTAGAGCCATTGCCGATAACACCGACCTTTACTGAAGAATCGAATTTAACCTCATGATTCCAGCGTGCCGTATGAAAGATCTCACCTTTAAAGGAGTCCAAACCTTTAATATCTGGATAGGCTGGATGGTGTAAAATCCCTGTCGCACAGAATACAAAATCCGCCTGATACTGATCGCCGGTACTGGTGCTAATCGACCATTTTCCGTGATTAAATTCGCTCGACGTCACCTCTTCGTTGCAGTGAATAAACGGCTCTAACTCATAGCGCGCCACCATATTTTCAAAATAGCCCTGAATTTCATCGCCGCCGGCATAGTAGCGACTCCAGTCTGGATTCAGGGCAAAAGAATAGGTGTACATATGCGCAGGCACATCGCAGGCCACCCCGGGATAGGTGTTTTCACGCCAGGTGCCACCGATTTTGGCGGCCTTTTCAAGCACGACTACATCTTTGATACCACGTTCAATGCACTTGATCGCCATTAGAATGCCGGTCATGCCGGCACCGATAATAACGACCTTGGGGCGGCGTAAAGAACTGTTATCTAAGCGGCTAAATTGATCATCTATTGGGTTGCTAATTTGGACTACCCCTATGAAAATGTTGTTTTTTTCGCCGAGCTCTTTTACGGTCTTGCTCGATCATTAATAGGCTAAATTAAACCAACCCTACTGCCCTTAGCAATCATTATCGATGACTTTGAAGTCTTGCCTATAACGATAAGCGCAGCGTGCGCTGAACATGCTGCTGCAGAGTAGCTGGAATTTCAAGCTCATTGGCCACCACCTTCCACTTCGCGAACACCTCCACGGTACGCTGAATAATCTGCTTTTCACGCCCCTGGGGCAGGCCCGCATATTGCGCCAGATGCTTTAGATCAGCGCGATTAAAATCGTTGGTTTTGCCATTGATACTGAGCTGATGATTACGGGTAAATTCGCTGCCCTCGGCATGACAGAGGTCATAGGCAGGAGACAGATCCCAGTTGCCGTTTCGATCCATCATAAAGGCAAAGTTTTTAACATGATCATCTTGGTTGCAGCCAACAATATTAAACACCACACGGCAAAACTGTTCCTCGACGGCGGACTTGGAAATATCCAAACGCTTCATGACCATAAACAGCTGTTCGTAAGAGTGATAGCCACTTTCATAATAGTCGTAGTGAGCCAGTGCACCGAAGGTCTGCATAAATTGCTTGCCGCCATCGACATTGCGATCAAAACGGCGGGTCATAAAATGGTTGCGGCCGTTTTCTGAGAAAATGCGGCTTTCCATCATATTAATACCGCACTCTTTAGCCATTAGGTGATAGCTATATTCGAGAAGCCCATATCCTGAAGGGTCTGCTACACCCCAATCACCGCTAAATTTTACGCCATCAAATTTGATCAGCCAGTGCTCAAACCCGCTGGGCAGATGCAGCTGCCCGGAACGTACCTGTTGTGTCTGTGGGTTAAATGCGATAACCGCCTTGGCCCGTGCACCACCGGCCGAGGTGCCAACTCGAAGAATATCGAGCAATGCTTCTCTGCCATCGGCTTTGGTGAAACCCGCTTCAGTAAACTTGGCATCCACAGCCCCTTTGCTGGCAAAGGCGATTGACGCAAGTTCTGTCAGCTGATCGATTTCCAGTAATTTACCTGCGCTTTTATCCGGTCCCGACGAGGGTTCAAATTCCAAGGCACCCATGCCCCGGCTACCGGTATAACAGAGCCGATCCACCGCATTAAAGTCTGCCGGCTTGCGCCCAGTTTGTGCCAACCACACATCGATCAGCCGCTGGCCATATTTGTCCGGCAAACTGTCGGCAATAAGCCCTGGCATGCCGTGAAATGATCGCGGGTGCAGATCGGGAAACTGGTAGATACATCTGCCCTGCACCGGCATCATCAATGGCGCTGGCTCAATGCCAAAGGCTTCGAACTCGGGGTCATATTCAAAACGCGCAAAGCGCTCGCCGCTGCCCATTGCAACGTAGCCGATAGTGGTGCCCCAAAGCTTTACCGTGGCGGTGGTCATTCCCTTTGGTCACCCCAGCGAATACCTGGCTCAGCGACCCGCACTTTTTTGCTTTGCTTCGCCCTGGAGAGAACTTCAGCCATGGGTGAATCAAATGTTTCCGGCAGCAAACCATCGACAGCCGCTGTCATGCGCAGCGCTTTTAACAGCTTGAGCCATGAAGCTATTTGGCTGTCCTGACCGGATTCGATACGGCGCAGGGTTGCGACGCCAATACCCGCCTCTTCGGCCAAGCCTGTCTGGGAGAAGCCCTGTTGCTTGCGCACCCGTGCCAGCCTGCGGCCCATCTCAGCGAGGGCTGCAGCCTCTGGGGTTAAATAATCGATTTTCATACTATTAACCATGATATTTTTTGTCATTAAATGCCTAATAAACGATGACAATTAATCGCTTATTAGAGCTACAGATACAATATAGCAACAAAAGCAGATCTTACAAAAAATAATATCAATTATGATTGTAAATAACCATAAATAAGCTATTTAATATCATATATGATTGCATATAATGGATTTTTTTAGCGTACGACTCCTTTAATACCCCTCAGTTAACGAGCATGCCCGCCCCTTTTATCGAGCAGGCATTCCTCTCACCATGGTTAAAAACTCAAGCGTCGTGCCCGCACGCCGATGCTCTGACAGCGCTTGATAGTCCGCATCAGCGTACCAGTCCTTAGCGGCTTGCTCTGAGGGGAAGCTAAATATAATAACTCTACCTTCAGGGGGCGACACCCCTTCAAAGGTCTCGGCACTATCGTCATAAGTCAGGAACGAACCGCCGTATTTCTTTAGCATCCCAAAAAAGCCCTTTTCATATTTGGAATAAGGGCCGGCGTCATTAATGGTTAAATTTACGATCATGTATACAGGTATATCAGACATAGGTAATGCCTCCTTTAAATAATGGCTAACCAGCTCGCGACGGCTTGGCCGATTTCTACAGGTGAATCCTCTTGGATGAAATGGCTACCTTTAACCGTAACCTCAGTTTGATTGGGCCAGCTGCGGCAGAAATCCCTCGCCTTGCCAACTAATATTGAACCGGGCTCAGCATTGATAAATAGCTTGGGTAGCGCGGTATTATTGGCCAGCCACTGACCATAGCTGTCGACCAAATCAACCATATGAGCAGGCTCACCATCTATGGGTATTTGACGCGGCCAGTTCAATGTTGGCTGTCTATTTTCCGGGGTATCGAATGGCGCTCGGTAATGGGCCATTTCGGCTTCACTGAGTTGGCGCAAAACCGAACTCGGCAACACTGCCTCAACAAACATATTTCGATTAAGAATTAGATCTTCGCCCTTATCACTTCTAAAGCCTTTAAATATACCGCGCGCTCCTTCAGGCCAGTCTTCCCAACTGACCGGGCAAGTTATGCCCTCCATGTAGGCTATTCCACGAATATTTCCAGGGTGCTGTTGGGCCCAATAAAATCCCAGCGCACTACCCCAATCATGTATCACTAAGGTCACATTTTGGTTGGCGCCAATGGCTTGCAGCAAACCATCTAGGTAATCGTAAGCCGCTTTAAATGAATATCTATCCTCGCCGTCACTGGCGGGCAGCTTATCTGAGTCACCCTGCCCAATAAGATCTGGCGCGATAACACGGCCTGATCCAGCCAATTCAGGTATCACGTTACGCCATAGGTAGGAGGACGTCGGGTTGCCATGCAGAAGCACGATCGGGTCCCCCTCTCCCACTTCAATATAAGCAATATTCCGTCCATTCACCGCTGCGGTTTTTTTGCCGTAAGGCATTTTTGCAGAAATCATATCTTCCTCTTTATTAGTCGGCTCTCGAAATTCGACACTAGGCTGCTAAACCCAAAAGCGTAACCGTAGTATTCAAAATATTATGCAGCTCTTTCTTCGACATTTTTTGACGGCTTGCAACACGTAAACCTTGATTGACGGTCATCACAAACTGCGCTAATTCTTTAGCGGTTTGCTGACTTGAAAAAGCCCCCGACTGAATCGCCCGCTCGAAACACACTTCAAACGCCTGCTCAATTTCACCCAGCTTTTGGGACGCCAAAACACTTAAACCCTCATCGACATCGGCCAGCTCTAATACGCTATTGACCATCATACAGCCACGCCGCATGCGCCGTGCCGGCACGCTGAATAGAGTGTATTCAAAAAAGTTTTTTATCGCTTGGCTAGGATTGTGGTCGTCTGCCACCGATAACAGAACCGCATTGGTACGCTGAGAAAAAAGCGTTAATGCTTCCACATAAAGAGTGCGTTTATCGGTAAACGCCGCATAGAAACTACTGCGACTGATCGCCATAGTCTCAAGCAGCTGACTTAAGGAGGTTGCGTTATAGCCCTGACGCCAAAAAATCAGCATGGCACTCTCCAACGCTTTGTCCCTATTGAATTCTATTAATCTCGGCATAGAAACCATTCTGTACCAATCAGTCCAGAACAGTCAATAGGTGCTAACCAGGCTGATGATAAAATTCTTCTCATGAAGGTCATCCCTATAACTCCGCACTATCACCGCTCCAAAACCAGAGTAAATTATCATCCACTCTACGTTTACTGAACACCGTGGCAAGCGCTAGTGCTGACTGATATTGAATATCTAACCGAGCAATTTAGCTTGCTTGTCTTTAAATGTTTTGTCATATATCATGTCGAGACAATCAAAGCCAGCGGTGTTAGAAACATCTGAAATACGGAAGGTAGCGCATGTCAAAAATCATCAAAATAGCCAGCTTAGTCATTGGCCTTGTCGCAATCATTGCTATGGCGTTGCCAACAATTCTACACAAAGCAGGCATGCATCCCGAGTACTCTGGAGCGACCACCGAGCTACCCGGCAAGCGCGCCCTGATAATCACCACCAGCCATGCCATTCTCAATGCGCCGGGCGAGACCTCAGGGGCTGCGACCGGTGTCTTTGCTTCAGAGATGACCCATCCCTATTACACCTTTTCCGACGGCGGTATGGAGGTTGATATAGCCAGCATTCAGGGCGGAGAAATCCCCATCGACCCACAATCCTTTTTACGCACGATCCGCAGCCCTGAAGATGATCGCTATCTGGTGGATGCTGCTTTTCAGGCCCAGGTAAAAAACTCGATTAAAATAGATGCCGTCGATATCAACCAATACGATATTGTTTTTCTCTCCGGCGGTTGGGGTGCGGCTTATGACTTGGGTCAGTCCGTGGTGCTCGGCGAAAAGATCAGTGAGGCTTATTACAGTGACCGCGCACCTATTATTGGCGGCGTATGTCATGGCGTGCTGGGATTAATCCAAGCCCAAGATCAAACTGGAAAACGTCTTATTGCTGGCAGAAAAATGACCGGTGTTACCGACAGACAACTTGAGCAGCTGGATATTGCTATCACCCCTCTTCACCCAGAGACTGAGTTGCGTAAAGCGGGCGTAGTCTATGAAAGCTCTTCAGCGCTGATCGATATTTTTGCGACTCATGTGACTATTGACGATGAGCAGAGATTTGTAACCGGTCAAAATCAAAATTCTGGGCTGGAAACGTCTCATGCCATGATGACTATTCTTGGCAATAGACAGGGATCGATCGAATAGCTAAATATTGTGCTATCAGAACAGCCAGTTACACAGCTTAAATGTTAGATTTTTTCCGCCAAAAAGCCCAGCACCAGTCGATTGATAATACTGATTGAGCGTTTTTTACTGATACCTTGAATAACATGCAGGCGATGCCAGAACTCGAATGACAATACGCCATCGACGCCGTCATGTATCTCATCGGGCAAGTTACCCAACTCTGGGATCCATTCCAGCAGTCGCTTACTTAAATTTCTCTGCATCAGAGAGTAGTTCTCGCGCAGAAAAACCGAGCTGCGCAGCATTGATTTGGTCACCAAAAATACATTGCGCTGATTACTATAAGCCGCGGTGAATGTCTTTACTGCGCTGAGCACCCTATCTTCCAGGGGGCCAGTTCGGTCGCCTTTGGCATATTCCTTGGCATAGCGCTCATAGGTCAGTCTGTGTAGCTCCCGATATAACAAATCCATCTCAGGAAAGTGCCTAAACAAAGTACGAATAGTCACTCCGGCATTATCAGCAACCACCTGCGCCGTAGGAATTGCGCCCTCGATCTCCATAAACTGATAAGCCGAGTTAATAATCGCCTCACGACTCCGTTGACTGCGCAAGACCCGGCCATCTTCGCTAGGTTTGATAAGGGTTTTAATCTGTTTGTTCATATGCTGATTTAGCTACTCTGGAGTGAAGATTTGCGGCGGATTGTAACACGCTCTGATAATTACCCGACAACCCAAGACACAGCAGGCAAGAGCTTGCACATTTTTAATTGGGGCCCCTGCTGCCACTACTGGACGGTGTAATTCTTCGCCAACCACAAGCAGGTCAGAGTTCATTTATTTCAGCTCCGGGCGATTTATAACAACCTCGCTTATGGCTCACCTTGAACCGCGCATCGAAGAGTAAAAGTGTGTAAAATTAGCGCCCTCAAAACAATAGCCAGACTCTCAATGATTGACCGTAAATTCTGTGTTGCCCCGATGCTCGACTGGACTGACCGCCACTGTCGCTATTTTTTGCGGCTTATTAGCCAGCGGGCGATGCTCTATACCGAGATGCTGACCACTGGCGCGATCATCCACGGTGACAGTGACTACCATCTACAGATGGATCCCTTCGAACATCCGGTGGCACTGCAGTTGGGTGGCAGCAACCCCGCCGATCTGGCGCTGGCCTGTAAAATGGCGGCGCAGTATGACTATGCTGAAATCAACCTGAACTGCGGCTGCCCCAGTGACCGTGTACAAAATGGCATGTTTGGCGCGGTGATGATGAAAGATGCGGAGATTACGGCTAACTGTATCTCGGCAATGCGCGAGGCGGTAGATTTACCGATTACGGTCAAGCACCGCATTGGTGTGGATGACTATGATTCCTATGACTTTTTGCGTGATTTTGTCGGCCGCGTTGCCGACAGTGGTTGCGAGGTGTTTTTGGTCCATGCGCGCAAGGCTTGGCTAAAGGGGCTGAGCCCAAAACAAAATCGCGAAATCCCAGAACTGAACTATGATCGTGTCTATCAGTTGAAAAAAGATTTCCCACAATTAGAGATTATTATTAATGGTGGCGTGACTACTCTTGAGCAGTCTATTGATCACCTAAAACAACTTGATGGCGTGATGGTTGGGCGTGAGGCTTATACCAATCCATACTTGCTGGCTAGCGTAGATCAAGATATCTATGGCGCCACTCACGCGGTGAAAAGTCGGCGACAAATCGCCGAAGAGTTCCTACAATATGCCGATAATGAGCTCAGTAAAGGTACTAAATTAAACGCTATGACCCGACATATATTGGGTCTGTTTCACGGTATGCCCGGCGCCCGTCAATACCGACGCCATATTAGCGAGAATGCCCATAAGCCCTCGGCGACCATTGAGGTTTTAACTAGCGCACTGCAAAAGACATCTGGAGAAAAAAATTAATGAGCAACACTAAGAGCAAACTGGCCCAACTGAAAGAGATGACCACGGTAGTTGCCGATACTGGCGATTTTGATGCCATTGCCCAGTATTCTCCTGAAGATGCGACAACCAACCCGTCGCTGCTGTTAAAGGCCGCCCAGATGCCCGCGTATCGCGGTCTGGTGGACTCAATCGTGGCGACGACCATGAATGGCCGTCAGTCGAGTCCCGAGCAACTAGCTGATTGTATGGACCGACTGGCAGTGGGTTTTGGTGAAAAGATTCTTGAGAAAATTCCCGGCCGCGTTTCTACCGAAGTGGATGCACGCCTTTCCTTTGATACTAATGCCTCTATCGCCAAAGCGCGTCACCTGATTAATCTCTATGACCAGGCAGGAATTGGTCGCGAGCGCATATTGATCAAGATGGCCTCTACTTGGGAAGGTATTCGCGCTGCAGAAACCCTAGAAAAAGAAGGTATTAATTGCAATCTGACGCTGCTGTTTAACTTTACTCAAGCAGTTGCTGCTGCGGATGCCGGCGCATTTTTGATCTCGCCGTTTGTCGGCCGTATTCTCGACTGGTACAAGGTTTCAACCGGTCTCACCGAGTATGAGCCTGCCGACGACCCCGGAGTGCAGTCGGTGACACGGATCTACAACTATTACAAGCAGACCGGATACAACACTGTCGTCATGGGTGCGAGCTTTAGAAACACTGATGAGATCACTGAGCTTGCAGGCTGTGACCGTCTGACAATCAGCCCGCAGTTGTTGCAGGCGCTGGATGATGACTATGGCACTCTGGAACGCAGACTGGATCCAGCGGATACGGGATCGAAGATACACTATCAATTGGGCGATGAGAGCGGCTTCCGCTTTGAACTCAATCAGGATGCGATGGCCACCGAGAAGCTGGCTGAGGGTATCCGTGGATTTGTTGCCGATCAGATTAAACTTGAAACCTGGCTAAAAGACTTAAATTAATGATTAATAAAATAAAGGCATTCTTTGCCAAAAATGTGACAGATGCCGATGATAGCTCACTTAGCGCTGAGCAGCTGTCTACAGCTGCGCTGCTGATTGAGGTGATGGTGATCGATGGCAATCTGGCTGAAGATGAGCTGCAGTCGATTAGCCTGACGCTTGCCCGGATGTTAGAGCTGAGCTCTGATCAGGTTGATGAGCTGGTGCTGCTCTCTCGTGATGAGGTTGCTGAGGCGACGTCGCTGTATCAGTTTACCAAAGAGATCAACAGCCACTTCAGTCATGAAAAGAAACTCAAGTTAATGACGGCGATGTGGCGCGTAGCCTTTGCCGATGGCCATTTAGATAAGCATGAGGAAGGGATTATTCGCCGCGTGGCGGATCTGCTGCATCTGCGTCACAGCGAGTTCATTCAGTGTAAATTATCCGCTAGAGATAGCTGAAAAAGCGTTAAAACCACTGATAGCGAGCGCTTAAAGACCGGATTCTAGGGCGCGTATTAGATCGGTAAATTCTGAGCTATTTTTCGGGTTAAGTTGAACCAGTAGCTTGTGTGCTTCTAAGACCTGCTTGCGAATTTCATCTACTTCCGGGTTCACCGAAGTAATACTCTGCAGCTTGGCGCTGATATTCGGGACTTCCTGAATGATATCAAAAATCTCATCAAAGCCCATACAGTCTAGGGTGCGCAAGATACTGGGGTTCTGACAAAAGACCTGCACATCGATGGCATATTGTTGTCGACAGTGCAGCCCGAGTTTGGCCAGCAATCCCAACGTCGTGCTGTCTAAGCCTTCCGCTTCAAGCATATCGACAACGACGCGTTTAACGTCGCTGCTGCCAAAAATAGTTTCCATATAGCGATTTAGCGAACCGCAGAGAGTGACTCTAACGTCGCCAATAAACTTGATAAGATAGTTGCCCTCTTCATCCGATACGAATATTTTTCCGGCGCTCAAACTACATTCCTCTGGTCAGCAGTAGAACGGATATATCGTCTTGGGGATCTTCAATATCATCTATAAACAATGCGTCTTTAAGTTTATCCAGGCTCTCTGAGCTGGTAGTGAGATACCGCAATAAGGTTTCCTCTTTATCGATAATCTCTTTATCTGAGAGTAGATCAAAAACACCGTCGGACAACAGTACCAGAGCGAAGGCCTCTGGCAGAGCAATCTCTTCCACGGCCCAGGTTGCCTCTTCAAAGATGCCCGCTGGCTTGCCCTTGCCTGGCAGGAACCGCGCCTGACCTTCACTGATTAAAATCGGTGCGGGTTGCTGGGCGCCGATCACATAACGCAGTCGTCTTGTCTCAGTATCCAACGATCCGGCGACAATTGTCAGGTGCTTGCCTAGACCGGTGGCCAGCAGTTGACTGTTAATCGATTCAACCAATCCCTCAGGGGCCTGGGCCAAGGCAGCATAGTCTTTCTGAACCTGATGCTTGCGAATCACTCGACCGATCATAAAACGCAGCAGAACGGTAACAAAAGCCGACGAGGAGCCATGCCCAGAGACATCGGCAAAATAAAACAGCAGATAGCGACCGAGGACAAAGTTGTAGCCAACAAAGTCGCCGCTTAAATAGAGTGAGGGTGTTATCGAGTGGGAAATCTCGTAATCGCCAAACTTCAGCGGACTCTCTGGCATCAGGCTCTTTTGCACTTCGAGGCCAGCGAGCTGGTCTTGCTTTAATAGTCGCAGGCTCTCTTGCAAATTTCGATTGGTCTTTTCGAGTTCTCTGCGATAGAGCCGTTTCTGTTCCCGCGATTCGGCGAGATCATCTACCCGCTCAAGGATTGCGGCAAGTTCGCTGTCGCTACTTTGCGGAAAGGCTATGTCGGCCACGCCGAGGCGAAAGTATTCGGCTACACGATGGCTTTGATCTGGAGTCAGTAGGACAATGACCAAAAACTCATCGGCCAAGGCCTTGAGGTATTCGCGCTGGCCGTCGTTGTCAATGGCGATATAGTCCGAACCGACTAGTATTGGTTGCAGTAGAGAATCCGCACATCGAGTGCGGATAGCCTCGACATTTTTCACCGCAGTCGACTGACCAATCAGCAGTTGCAGACTGTGACTTGAGCCCTGAATGCTGGGCTCTTTTTCACCAAGAAAGAAGATCAGATCTGACGGTGTTTTCATTGCTAATATGGCTTTCGCAGGTGGTAGTTTAAGGCTCAACGTTAAGCGTAAGCCGACTGTCTATCTATTAGTATTCGTCAAAATCACCAAATTCGCCAAAGTCATCCTCTATAGCGCCATCATTAACCAAATAGCGGGTGCGTTGCAAATAAACATCTCGTACGAATAAATATCGGTCTCCGGAGGCGAGTTCATCGACGCCGAGAAGGCTCACTCTAGTGGTCAAAAGATCCACTGCTCTGACAGCGTTACGCGTCCTGACATCATCGGTATAGGAAAATGGATTGGTTAAACTATCGACGAACTTACTCGGCGCATCCCTCATTGTCGAGGGGCCCATCAAGGGCAGCATCAGGTAGGGTCCTTCCGCTACGCCCCAGACTGCCAGTGTCTGGCCAAAATCTTCGCCATCACTTTTGCTAATGCCAGCACGCTTGGCGACATCAAAAATACCCGCCATGCCGATTGTTGAGTTGATCAGAAAACGGCTGCCGTCATGGCCCGCCTGCTTAAACTTACCCTGCAGAAGATCATTCACCACATTGGTAATCTCATCGAGATTACTAAAGAAGTTACCAATGCCACGTTCCAATGGATTGGGCATAATTTCAGAGTAGGCAACGGCAACAGGTCTCAAGGCATAGTGATCAAGGCGATCGTTGAGATAAAACATATTGCGATTGACACTTTCTAAGGGATCAGCGTCTTCTGCATGGAGCGATGAGCTGAACAGTGTCAGTGCTAATGTGGTTGTCGCCAGTAGTTTCACTGCCAACTGTGAGAAAGTGGGGAAGGAGAAAAGCTTCATGGGTACTCGTAAATTATCCGTTGGTAAATAGGAGTATCTTACTGTCCTAATTGCTTGCCGTACACTGCCGAATCACTCTCACCAACAATATTTAATATAATCCGCAGATTATATCCTTACTGCGCAACTGTGATAGAAGATCGGCCCCAAATTCAAGTATGGCATCAGGATTGGAATACTCAAGTTCAGCGGCTAATTGAAGCAAGGCGGCCCTGCCCGTAAGCCTATTTTGATCTAAAATCTGCAGCAGTCGCTGGGTGGTTTGGTTGATCTCCATAAAGCCTACCTGCATCTGACGGTCACGGTAAATGATGATCTGGGTCGTAGTAGCCGAGGCTTCAGTTGGCTGGAAATCAGGCCCAATGAGATGAACGGGGTAGTGGTAGCTCATCACCCAGGCCAGCGGCGAGATCACCGGCTGGTTCTCAAGCAAATCCCCCTCTTCTCGAACGTCCGGAAAGTCTATAACTGACACATCCAGGGCTAACTCCACCCATTCGTAGTGCGCCAGTTGCAACATAAATACGGGGTCCTGTGGCTGGGGGATGCGCTCGCTCTGGAGATAGTGCAAAAACTCAGCACCAATATCCAAAAAGTAGGGACTGTGACTCTGGTGCCGATGCACGAAGTCGCGAATCATTGAGGTCCATCGCTCAGGGTCAGTGACGGATTTAAAGATCGGGAAACCATTGGCGATAAAGGATTCAATATTATTAAAAAATAGGCTTCTGTAGATTTCTAAGCGGCGATCTTCAATGCCCTCTGGGGCCGGATTGGACTGAGGGTTTCTGATATGTGCGGCAAGTTCAAATTGCGCGCGCTGAAAGGCCGGCTGAGACTCAATCTGGTGTTCTTTCCTCATACCTTTTCCAGCTGGATAGCACTGCGGACTGGCTTTGGGTCGCCCTGCTCTCGCCTTTCTGACACTTGATTACGGTACTTACGCTGATAGCCTCTTATCTGGTCGACTTCCACAAGCAGCTCATCAACTGGGGGAATATTAAAGTCTCGCTCTAGTAGAGTTGGAAACACGCCAAACTCTTTGTAGGCAGCATCTAACAGTTGCCACACGGGATCTATCACATCGGCGCCATGGGTGTCGACGCGGAGGTCTTCGGCCTCCTCGTAGTGGCCAGCAATATGGCCATAGGCAATGCGCTCGCCGGGCAGTGCCTTTAAGAATTCGTAGGGGTCATAACTGTGGTTAATGCTGTTAACGAAAATATTATTCACGTCGAGTAGCAAATTGCAGTCGGCTTTGCTTAAGACTGCATTGAGAAATTCAATCTCGGACATTTCCTGCTGCGGCGCGGCGTAATAGGAGACGTTTTCCATGGCGATGCGCTCGCCAAGAAAATCCTGAATCTGGATAATCCGTTCGGCTACATAGTCAACGGCTTCTTCGGTAAAGGGGATCGGCATTAGGTCATAGAGATGGCCGCTGTCGCTGCAGTAGCTGAGGTGTTCGCTATAACAGCGTATTGAATGTTCGGACATAAAGGCCTTAATAGACCGCAGAAGATCCCAGTCGAGCCCAGAGGGTGAACCTATGGAGAGCGAGAGCCCATGCATAACAAAGGGAAACTTTTCGGTGTAACTGCGCAGAGCTGCGCCATAGCGACCACCGACATTAATCCAGTTTTCTGGGGCCACTTCCATAAATTGAACCTGCTCAAGAGACACTGAGGAGAGAGGCTCGCAAAGCGAGCGCCTCAACCCTAGACCTGCCCCCTGAACAGGGTACTGATGCGTCATCAGTTAAACGATCCTAACGATAGGGTTGATGGTATCGTTCGAACAGATCAATAACGCGGGGGACAATAGCATTAAGCGGCTCCGCCACAGCTACCTTCACTGTCGGCTTTTTCACCACCGCAGCTACCTTCACTGTCAGCTTTTTCACCACCACATTTACCTTCACTGTCAGCTTTTTCACCACCACATTTACCTTCACCGCACTTGCCTTCAGTTTCGGCTTTTGCCTTGCCTTCACCACATTTGCCTTCAGAATGGGCCTTGGCCTTGCCTTCTCCACATTTGCCTTCGCCACATTTCCCTTCGGCATGGCCTTCAGCAAGATTGTAGCCAGATCGCAGTTGATCGGCCTGGAAAGGGTTTTCCGCAGCAAAAGCTGTTGAGGACAGTGCGACAGCTGAGAGCGCTGTGGCGGCAACAAAAGCTGAGCCAATAGCAGTGACAAGTGGATTGGTTCTGTGTTTATTCATTCGACTTTCTCCTTATGATGGCAATGTTGCCATATCGTTTTTCCTTGTATCCCAGTTCAGGACCGAATTGAGATGCTATTCTGACCTAACAGTAGCAAAGAAGTTTCACTACAGAACGATTATTTAAAGAACGCTCTCTAGCCGGCCTGAACCCGGAAGCGCCGCAACTGCTCATCAATCTCGGCCCAGCGCTTATTCAACCGCTTCAGTGAGACTGGAACTTTGGTCTTTAATTGCTGGGCAAACAGGGATACTCGGTATTCCTCAACCAGCCAGCAATAATCAAGTAACGCCGCTTCAAGATCGCTTGAAAGGGGCTGATCTTCAACCAAGGCTTCCCGGCATGCGGTTAATAAGTCACTGATCTCGGCTATATGCTGACGATCTTTACTCTGCTGCGTAGTAAGCTTTTCTACACGTACCTGAATCGCTTTAATATAGCGTGGATACTGACTAATAATCTCATCGGTGACAGTGCACAGCGTCTCTGTGGCAAACAGCCAGTCGAGCTGATTGCGGATATCCTCAGCGGCATAGATAGCGGGCAAGCCCATAGTCCGCAGTTGCTTTTGCAGATCGTGTAATCCTGGCAACAGTGACTCAATAGACGCAGTATAGTCTTGAGCCAGTCCCACGATTTGCCCAATACCCTGTTCATAGGCCTGATCAAACTGTTGTTGATCTCTGGCAATTTTCTGACTTGAAAAGAGCGCTTGTTGAAAGCTGGCACTGATCAGTGCGTCGATCAACGCCTGACGTGCGCCGACGTTTGCCGCTTTGAGTGCCAGGTCTTTGCCCCGCAGCAGATTTTTCTCTAGGTATTTAACCTGTTCGCGACCACGCAGCAGCGCCAGCCGAAGTTGCCCTTGGCGACTGATCTTTTCCGCCTGCAAGGGATTATCCATTACCTCTAGAGCCACCGAGTCACCACAGTCACGTAGCGCTGGCCAGGCTTTGATACTGATCTTGCCGTGCTGCAGTGCCACCTCTTCTGGCAACTCGTCAAAGTCCCATTCAGTAATGCCCTGTCGCGAGGCGCTCTGATCTGCGGCCTTCTCCAAACCCTGGCTAATTTGCTGTTTAAAGTCGCGCTGTAACTGCTCAAGACTGCGGGCCATGGCGATAGTGGCACCCTGCTCGTCTTCCAGTACAAAATTCATCTGATACCAGCTATCAAGGCTCTCCTGCCGCCACTGCTCGGGCTCAATAACCACGCCACTAACGCTGCGCAGGTGCTCCGCAAGCACCTCGGTGAGAGGCCGGTCCTGGGCCTTGGCCTTGCGTAGGAATACATCCACATGATCGGGTACTGGGACAAAGTGTCGGCGGGTCTGTTTCGGTAGGCTTTTAAGCAGTGCGATACATTTATCGCGCAGCATGCCCGGTACCAGCCATTCAAAAAAGTATCTTGGCAACTGATGTAACAGCGCCAGTGGCAGCACCGCACTGACGCCATCTTCTATATGGCCGGGCTGAAAGTGGTAGCGCAGCTGATAGGGGATGCCATCGCAGCTAATGGTTTCAGGAAACTGTGCCTGCTCGTCTTGAGACAGTCCGCGGAGCAATAGATACTCTTTCTCAATCATCAGCAGTTGCGGTGTTTTGGCCTCAGCTTGTTTGCGCCATTTTTCAAAGGCGGCGAGGTTGTAGATGCCCTCGGGAACCAGCTGATCATAGAAGTCGAATATGGCCTTTTGCTCGACCAATAGATCGCGGCGGCGAAAGCGATCTTCTAGGGCTTGTAGTTCTTCCACCAGCTTGTGGTTGTGGCTATAGAACTCGCCCTTACCGCGATAGCCCTCTTCTACCAGTGCCTGTTGAACAAAGACTTTGCGCGCTTCCTGTGGCGCAACCTGTCCATAGACGCGGTTTTTGTTTTCAACAATGCTCAGGCCAAACAGTGTCTGGCGCTCTTTGGCCATGACTTGGCCAGATTTTTTATTGTAAAAGGGTTCGCTATAGCTCTTTTTCACCAAGTGCGCAGCCAGTGGCTCGAGCCAGTCGGAGTCAATTTTGGCAACCGTTAAGGCGAACTGTTTGGTGGTCTCCATCAACGAGCCAGCCATCAACCATTTCGGTGGCTTTTTACTTAACCCAGAACTGGGAAAGATAAAGAATTTACGGTTACGAGTGCCGAGATATTCCCATTTATCTTGAAGAATACCCACCTGCCCGAGCAGCCCTGAAAGGATTGAGCGATGAATGGCATCCTGCTCCGCCGGCTCCGTATTGCTATTCAGTTTGAGTTTTCGACAGGCGGTGTGGACCTGATGATGGAGATCGCGCCATTCACGCATACGCAAATAGGAGACATGGTTGGACTTGCAGTAACGGCTGTATTGATTGCCTGAGAGCTGCTGGCGCTGCTCTTCAAAGTGACGCCACAGGTTTAGCAGTGAGACAAAATCGGAGTTGGGCTCCTGCCATTTTTTATGGCTCTGATCTGCGGCCTGCTGTTTGTCCGCCGGTCGCTCCCGGGGGTCCTGAATACTTAAGCCGGTGGTGATAATCATCACTTCGGCGAGGCAGCCATTATTCGCAGACTCGAGTAGCATGCGCCCAAAACGCGGGTCCAGTGGAATATTCACCAGGCGCTTGCCGAGATGGCTTAACCTGTCGTCTTCGGTGACGGCTTGCAATTCTTCAAGCAGTTTAAATCCGTCACTAATCATGCGTTGATCTGGGGGGTCGACAAAGGGGAAGTTGCGGATATCACCAATGCGCAGATGCAGCATCTGCAATATCACGGCGGCCAGATTGGTGCGTATTATTTCTGGGTCGGTAAAGGCCGGCCGGCCCTGGAAGTCTTCTTCGGAATAGAGTCTATAACAGACCCCATCGGCAACCCGGCCACAGCGCCCAGCGCGCTGATTGGCACTGGCCTGCGAGATCGCCTCGATGGGCAGTCGCTGAACTTTGGTACGGAAACTATAGCGCGACACTCGCGCCCTGCCGGTGTCGATCACATAGCGGATGCCGGGTACCGTCAGCGAGGTTTCCGCGACATTGGTACTGAGCACAATACGCCGTCCCCGGTGGGGCGAAAAAATCTTGCTCTGCTCCGCGAGACTCAACCGAGCATAGAGCGGCACAACTTCTGTATGGGGCAATTGGGCACGCTTAATCGCCAGATTGACTTCGCGAATTTCACGCTCGCCGCTGAGAAAAATCAGTACATCGCCGGCTTTTTGATTGCTGTGAATATCTTGCAGGCAGTCGACGATCATCTGATCGCGATCAGTCTCAACATCATCCGGGTGATTGTAGATAACCTCTACCGGGAAGCTGCGCCCTGAGACTTCAACCACAGGTGCGTCATTAAAATGTTTCGAAAACTTGGCGACATCAATGGTCGCTGAGGTGATGATAATTTTAAGATCGGGGCGCTGGGGCAGCAGGTTTTTTAGATAGCCGAGCAAGAAATCAATATTTAGGCTGCGTTCATGGGCTTCGTCAATGATCAATGTGTCATAGGCGCTGAGAAAACGATCGCGCTGGATCTCAGCCAACAATATGCCGTCGGTCATTAACTTAATCAGGCTGTTGGGAGAGCTCTGGTCGGAGAAGCGCACCTGGTAGCCCACAGCCTCGCCCATTTTGACTTTGAGCTCTTCAGCAATGCGATTGGCCACGGTGCGTGCGGCGATCCGTCGCGGCTGGGTATGGCCAATAAGGCCTCTGACACCGCGCCCCGCTTGCAGACAAATTTTCGGTATCTGGGTGGTTTTACCGGAACCGGTTTCTCCGGCGACCACAATCACCTGATGTTTGCTCAGCAGTTCGGCAATTTCATCAGCTCGGGCGCTGACAGGCAGTTCCGGATAGGTGAACAGGGGAATCGTCTGGCGGCGGCTTTCGGTCACTATTTGGCTTTTTAGCAGCGCTGCATGCCATTGCTGCCAGCCGGCACTGATATCGCGCCCACGCTTATTCTGCTGAGCAAGTTCCCTCAGCTGGCGGCTAAGCCTAAAGCTATCTCGAGTACTGGCTGTTTGTTCGACTAACAACTGGAGTCGTTGAAAGTCTTGCTGACCGCTGGGTAGGTCAGGCGCTGGCTGGTTTGTCATAGATAGGTATCAGTCGCCGCTGCTCATCCACACACAGTTGCCGCTGCTTTTGTTGATCGCTTCTAGCTTCTGTTGATGGAGTTCTACCTCTTCCTGACTGGCAGTCACAACGCGGAGGGGCTGGCGGTCTTGCGCTAGACGGCGGATGCCACCCTGGCGGTTATCTTCGCCACCGTCGGAGGACTGTTGGCCGCTGATATTGAGATTGACCTGTCCGCCGGTCATCAGCAGATAGACATCAGCGAGAATCTCGGCATCCAAAAGTGCGCCGTGGAGATCTCGCTGGGAGTTGTCGACGCCGTAGCGTTTACACAGGGCGTTGAGATTATTTTTCTGCCCTGGGTGTTTTTGTCGCGCCAGGGCCAATGTATCTATGATTCGGCAGCCGCTCTCGATTACCTGATAGGCGCCACTGAGCTTGGCGATTTCATGGTTGATAAAGCCGACATCAAAGGGGGCATTGTGAATAATCAAATCGGCGCCGTCGACAAATTCGAGAAACTCCCGAGCGACAGTTTCGAACAGCGGTTTGTCCTCGAGAAATTGATCGCTGATACCGTGGACCTCCATCGCGCCGGCATCGACCTTGCGCTGGGGATTGACGTATTGATGGTAATGTCTGCCGGTGAGCTTGCGCCCTACCAGCTCGACACAGCCGATTTCAATAATACGGTGGTCCTGTGAGGTTTCTAGGCCGGTGGTCTCTGTATCGAGGACGATCTGTCTCATGGTTTCTGCTGCTTATAATTTTTTGTGTTGATAGATAGTTAAAGTTCGTCGATACCGCGATTGGCCAACTGATCGGCAATTTCGTTTTCAGTGTGTCCACTGTGCCCTTTTACCCAGTGCCAATCAATATCATGTTGGGTAATCACCGCATCGAGCTTCTGCCACAGATCAACATTCTTCACCGGCTTCTTGCTCGCGGTTTTCCAATTGCGCTTTTTCCATGCTGGCATCCACTCTTGAATCCCTTTAAGCACGTAGGTGGAATCCGAGGTGACGGATATCTTGCAGGGCTGACTGAGGGCGGCGATGCCTTCGATTACCGCGGTCAGCTCCATACGGTTATTGGTGGTATCGGTTTCACCTCCGCAGAGGGTTTTCTCTTTGTCGCCGTAGCGCATCAACACGCCCCAACCGCCTGGGCCGGGATTGCCACGGCAGGCGCCATCGGTAAATAATTCAACTGCTTTCATGCTTGGCCCTTAGGTCAATGGTCGGTGTTTGATGGGTATGGTTGTTATGGGGCGCATGCTTAATCCCGCTTGACGCGCGCAAGCCATTTCTCGCAGCCCGCTTCCACAGCGGTGAAGCTGTCCCTCTTGGAACCCGCTTGACCGCATGGATCATATAGACGTTACCCAGTGGGAAGCGAATCTTTTGGCAGGCTCGCTCCCAGGCACTGTCATGCTCAACCCAGGCGGGAGAATTAAGCGGGGGATTATAGGCGCCATGATCAATTTGTACGACCTGGAAATTAAGTAGCGATAGCCAGTCAATAACTCGTCCCATACGGAGGTTGTGAAAACTGTACTGGGGCTGTTTCGAAAACAATTGCATAGGAAATTTAAGCAGACCCATGGGGCCGTAGGGATTGAACATGCAGATAATCAAATGGCCTCCGGGCATAACGACCCTGCCAGCTTCAGCCAATACCGCCTTGGGCGAGGCCGAAAACTCTAGGGCGTGTTGCAGCAGCATGACGTCTATAGTCTCGGACATCAGCGGCAGTTCCATATAATCTGAAATGGCTGCATGGCCGGCGTTGAACTCTGAAGGGTGCATGCTGAAGCGGTGAATATGATCGAAGCAGTCGAGGGTTTCGCTATCTTCGCTAAGCCCCAGGCGCAACATCCGATAACCCGGCAGCTTGGAACATTTCTCGCGCAGAATACGGCGTTCCTGAGCGCGTAAATAGCGGCCAAAATCGCTCTTCAACCAGTGGCGAATACCTTCGAATGAGGAGGCCAGATCATTCACCTTGAGGCGATTGAGCAGGCTCTCACCGGCGCGGCGGAGGTGCTTTAAAAACACAGTGTAAAAGGGCTCGTTGTCATGGCGGTTATTATGTTCTTTGAGTTACCTAAAGGCCAGCGGATGATTTGCTGTTCTGAGGCCAATATGCGGTGATTTTAACGGTGGTCGCTCAGGCCTCTGTGAAGTGGATGATTGTTTCGTCAGCGGCGGATCGTTACACTCTCGCCCCAGATTAATATTAAGAGTATTCAACTTGCTGTTTGTTGTCCCAAAAGCCATCTCTAAGCGCCTGTTATTGCCGCTCTGCATAGCATTATCTGCGGTCAGCTGCGCTCAGCTTTTTGAGCAAAATTCTGCTGCAGTGGATGAAATTGACGCGATTGAGGCTCTTAATCCAGTTGATACTCTTAATCCAGTTGATACTCTTGAAACCGTTGCGACTCTCAATCCAGCTGAAACACTTGAGGCTCTCGAACAAGCTGAAGCTCTACCGATTAACTTATGGCAGCGGCTTCGCGATGGCTTTGCTTTAACACCCGAGAACATGCCGGCAAGTGTGACCAAGCAACGGGACTGGTATCTGCGTAACCCGAGTTATCTAACAACGGTTTTTGGCCGTGCCGAACCGTTTATTTTCTATGTCACCGAACAACTGGCGGCAGCGGGTCTGCCCCTGGAGCTGGCTCTGCTGCCGATAGTCGAGAGCACCTATGATCCCCTGGCCTATTCCCACAGTCATGCGGTCGGACTCTGGCAGTTTATTCCTTCAACCGGAGAATCTCTCGGCCTGCGTCGCGATCGCTGGTACGACGGGCGCCGTGATGTTATCGACTCCACAGCAGCGGCAATCACCTATTTGACTCAGTTGCACAGACGTTTTGACGATGACTGGCTACTGGCGCTGGCGGCTTATAACTCAGGTCAGGGCTATGTCAGCAAGTCGATCAGGCGCAATCGCAAAGCGCAGAAAGGCACGGACTTTTGGTCTATCTCGCTGCCTCGAGAAACACGCAACTATGTACCCCAGTTATTAGCTTTGGCGACATTGATTCGCAATCCTGAGAAATATGGCATCGAACTGCCTGTTATAGCCAACCAGCCCTACTTTGAAATAGTCGAGATTAACTCGCAGATTGATTTGGGCAAAGTGGTTGAACTCAGCGATATCGAACTCGCCGACTTCACGCGCCTTAATCCTGCCTATCGCCGCGCCCTGACACCGCCACAGCATAGTCACAACCTTTTACTCCCTGTAGGCACTGCAGGGCCGCTGCGAGACATGCTGGCGACTACTGACCCGAAAACCTGGGTACCTCACACCGAGTACGCTGTCGCCAACGGCGATACGCTATCGGAGATTGCCGCGCGTTTTGATATACCGACGGCATGGCTGCGCCAGCGCAATAATCTCAAGACTGACCGCCTGCAGATCAATCAGGTATTATTAATCCCTCACAGTACCGGCACTGGAAATTATTTAGTCAGTTCAAAGGCCGGCGCTAAAGAGCCCAATTATTACACTGTGCGCAGCGGCGACTCTCTCTGGTCTATCGCCAAGAAATTCAATACCAGCATCAAACGCCTGCGTGAGACAAATAAGTTATCCAGCAATACGCTGCAGCTGAATGATCGCTTGGTGGTTGGCAGCAGAACCGCTGAAGTGAAGTCGCAGCATGTTCGCAGGCTCTCTTACCGGGTAAGACGCGGCGATTCGCTGTCGCTGATCGCAAGCCGCTTTGATGTTGCGATTTCTGATATTGTTCAGTGGAACAAGATTGGCCGCAGCGCGTTGCTACAGCCAGGCCAGCGTTTGACCTTGTTTATCAACGCACTGAAGATCTGAATCGCCAGCAAAGCCACTTTGTTTAAGGGTTTGCTGAGGTTGTTAGATAACTGCGAGCCTAGAGACTCGCAGGACGTGCTATCACTCTAAATTTTAGCGCTATAAATTCTAGCGCTCTATATCCGCATCGCTGAGCAGAGACTGCTGAACAGCCTGCAGCTCACGACCACCAGTAGATGAGACCCCGGCATAACTGAGGCTCGCCTTTTGCTCTTTGCTGAGCTTGCTGCTATCGCCCGCGTCAACACCGGTCAAGGCAACCACAACAAAGTCGCCGCTGCGGCTGTAGAAGCTTTCAACAAGGTCTTCAGTGGCCGTGGCCGGCAGCTGAAACGCAAAGCGTTTGATTTCGCTATTGAGGCCGCCAGTGCTGCGCTTGGCATCCAGAACAACCTGCCAATCTAAGTCTTGGGCTTTGGCCACTGCTTCAATTTTTTCACCCGAATCCACTCTGGCCAATAATTCAGCGCCGCGAGCTGCAAGACTGGCGCGAGCCAATTGATCAGTCAATGAGGCCACAACGGCGCCCTGCACTTCAGCCAAGTCTTTTTGTCGCGCTGGAATAGCTTTATTCAACTTCAAAACCAGGTAACGGTCATTGCCTAGGTCCAGCACTTCGCTGGCGTAACTATCTTCGAACACTTCGCTGCTGAAGGCCGCCTTGAGCACCGCTGGATTGGCACTGATGCCTGCCGCGCCGGCACGTGTAAAGGGCTCTGACACCTGTGCTGTCAAACCTAGGTCAGCAGCAATTTGGGAAAGATTCTCGGCGTTGTAACTAAGCTCTTTCAAATTGGCTAGTTTTTCAACTAACCAGACATCGGTCAGTTCAGTAATCAGCTCTTGCTCAATACGAGCGCGCTCACTGTCAAAATCAACAGTCTGCTCCTGGATGTCCAGTAGCTTGATTAGATGGGTGCCGCTATCAGTCGATACAGGTGCGGAGACTTCGCCGACCTGAAGGGACTCCAGTGCCGCCTCGAAGGACTCCGGAAAGGTGTCTCCCGAGGTGTAACCCAGGTCGCCACCAAAGTCTGCAGAACCAACGTCTTCTGAATACTCTTTGGCCAGGGCTGCAAAGCCCTCACCGGCGGCTAATTTATCGCTTATCTCAGTTAAAACCGCGTCACTTGGCTCGGCCAAAAGAATATGTGCAGCTTGACGAGAAGTGGTTGATTCAAGACTGTCACGCTGTTCTTCGTAGCGCGCTCTAACCTGTTTTTCAGCGACGTTTTGCGTTGCGCTAAACAACTCTGGGCTAAGTTCGATATAGTCAATAACGACCTGCTCAGCGGCTTGGTAGCGCTGCTTGTTGGCCTCGTAATAGGCTGCAATCTGCTCATCGCTCAGTTCGACGGCATCAACCGCAGGCTGCAATGGCAAGGTCAGGTAATAGTAGTCGCGCTGCTGTTCAGTGATGCTGGCGATAAGGTCTAGTTCGTTGCCAGTGATAAAGCTCGAGGCGACAAAGCCGCGTACATACTGCTCGACCAATAGATCGTCTTTCAGCATTTCCAAAAAGGTGCCGCTGGTGTATCCCTGAGCACGGATGGTATAGAGGTAGAGATCCTGGTCAAAGCGGCCGTCATCTGACTGAAAGGCCGGGGTGCCGAGGAGTAATTTGCTAGTAGTGCGCGATGAGACGCCCATACCAGCAGATTTTGCCGCCTGCGAAAGCAGTCTGCGGCCAATTATTTGTTCCACTACTTGTGGACGGATCAGCTCATCTTGGAGCAATGCGGCATCGAGGCCTTCATTTTCACTGAGAATACGTCGTTTTTCGCTGCTGATGGCGCGCAGTACGCTTAATTCCGTTACCTTTTCACCATTGACGGTGACCGCTGTATCAGCCCCACTACCGGACATGGACAGTGAACCAATACCAGAAAAAGCGAAAACAATGGCAATCAAAATAACGATACCGAAGGCGATGCCTTTCATATTGTGTCTAAAACTGTCTAACATTTGCCGGTCCCTTAATGCTGATAATACGATTAATACAATATTATAATTTTATAAAGCCTTTGATTAGCTTTGTATTAAAAAAGGCGCATCACCGATGCGCCTTTTTACCAAATCAACAAACCTTTGGATTTATCTTAATTAACAGCATCCTTCAACGCTTTACCAGCTTTAAAGCTAGGAACGTTGGCTGCTTTAATCTGGATCTCTTGACCAGTCTGCGGGTTACGACCAGCACGAGCTGCACGGTGCTTAACAGCAAAAGTACCAAAGCCAACCAGTGACACCTGGTCGCCGTTCTTCAGTGATCCTGTTACTGCTTCAAGTGCTGAGTCTAGTGCACGTCCAGCAGAAGCTTTAGAGATGTCTGCGCCGGCAGCAATTGAGTCGATAAGTTCAGATTTATTCACGGTATTCCCCTTTTATTGGAATTAGTATTTCGTAGTCAAATAGAAAGGCTTTTTGAGACCAAACTCACTACACATCTGGTCTCAAGCTCAATCGTGGGTACGTTATACCAATAGCTATTTCGATGGTCAAGCACCTTTCCCCGAAATAGCCGATTTCTTTAAATCTAGTGGGTACTTGGCCTAGAGGACTGCTGGCCCTGATCCTTTGGCCCACTACTGCGATTAAATTCTTCATCGCTTAAGGATTCCGGATTATGCTCTAAGGCAATAGCCAATACCTCATCGATCCATTTCACCTGGCAGATAGTAAGATCAGCTTTAATATTATCCGGTATCTCCTTCAAATCACTACCATTATCGTCGGGAATGATGACCGTGGTGATACCTCCGCGATGGGCTGCGAGAAGCTTTTCTTTCAGTCCACCGATCTTCAGCACCTGACCGCGCAGGGTAATTTCACCGGTCATGGCGACGTTTGCTTTGACTGGGATACCCGTTAACACCGATACCAGCGCCGTACACATGCCAACACCGGCTGAAGGACCGTCTTTTGGTGTCGCACCCTCTGGAACATGGATGTGCAGGTCGTTCTCCTGATAGAAGTCCTTGCGTATCCCAAGAGACTTAGCGCGACTTCTAACCACTGTCAGCGCCGCTTGAATCGATTCTTGCATAACATCACCGAGAGAACCGGTTTTGATTACACGCCCTTTACCGGGGATTGCGGCGGACTCGATAGTTAACAGCTCACCACCCACCGAAGTCCAAGCCAGACCAGTCACCTGCCCTACTTGGTTTTCAGCTTCGGCGCGACCATAGTCAAAACGCCGAACACCCAACAGAGCCTCCAATTGATCAGAGCCTACACTGTCGGTTGAGGCGGCACCGTCACGCACATGCTCGGTAACAATTTTGCGACAGATCTTAGCGATGTCTCGATCCAACCCACGCACACCCGCTTCACGAGTGTAGTATCTGATGGCATCCTGCAGCGCACCTTCGGTAATCTCCAACTCAGATTCTTTCAAGCCATTGGCTTTGCGCTGTTTTGGCACCAAATATTTCTCGGCAATAGCGACTTTTTCCCCTTCGGTGTAACCGGGGATACGGATCACTTCCATACGGTCGAGCAATGGGCCTGGAATATTCATTGAGTTGGCGGTACAAATAAACATCACATCGGAGAGGTCATAGTCGACCTCCAAATAATGATCATTAAAGGTGTGGTTCTGCTCTGGGTCGAGCACTTCTAAGAGTGCCGATGCCGGATCGCCGCGCTGGTCCATACCCATCTTGTCGATTTCATCGAGCAGGAACAGTGGATTCTTAACCTTCACTTTAGAGAGTTTCTGAATCACCTTTCCCGGCAGCGAACCAATATAGGTTCGACGATGGCCGCGAATTTCCGCTTCGTCACGCACACCACCGAGGCTCATGCGAACAAACTGTCTGCCGGTGGCTCGAGCGATGGATTCGCCGAGTGAGGTTTTACCCACACCTGGAGGCCCGACCAAACAAAGGACCGGACCCTTAAGCTTTTTAACTCGCTGTTGAACCGCCAAAAACTCAAGAATCCGCTCTTTGACTTCTTCTAAACCGTGATGATCTTCATCCAGGGTCTGCTGCGCTTCAACCAGGTTGTGTTTGACCCTGGTACGCTTCTTCCAAGGCACACCGATCATCCAGTCGATATAGTTTCGCAGCACTGAGGCTTCGGCTGACATCGGCGACATCATTTTGAGCTTACTCAGTTCGGACTTAGTTTTCTCGAGGGCGGCTTTTGGCATGCCTACCTCTTCAACTTTGGCCTCGAGCTGGTCGATCTCTGAACCAGCCTCATCTATATCACCCAGTTCTTTCTGGATGGCTTTCATCTGTTCGTTGAGGTAGTACTCGCGCTGACTCTTTTCCATCTGTTTCTTAACACGACCGCGAATGCGCTGCTCGATCTGGAACAGATCAATTTCAGATTCCATAAGTCCCATCAAATGCTCGAAGCGCTCAGTGAGATCGGCAACTTCCAACACATCCTGCTTCTGCTCGATACTTAGAGTCATATGGGACGCAATCGTATCGGCGAGGCGGTTGGCGTCTTCTATGCCACTGACTGTAGCGATCACTTCGGCAGGGATTTTCTTGCTTAAATTGACATACTGCTCAAACAGCGACATCGCCGAGCGGGTTAACACCTCAGCTTCGCGCTCATCAAGATCACCATCTGGCAGCTCTTCAATCGCGGTCTGCATAAAGGCACCGCTCTCTGTAGCATTAATCAAGTTGACCCTTGACGCGCCCTCGACCAACACCTTGAGCGTGCCATCGGGCAATTTGAGCATTTGTAGAATAGTGGCGAGGGTGCCTACAGTGTATAGATCCTTGAGTTCAGGATTGTCATCTGCTGGATTGCGTTGGGCCAACAAAACAACCTGCTTATCATTTTCCATGGCATCTTCGAGGGCCGTAATCGACTTCTCTCGACCGACGAACAGCGGCACAACCATATGCGGATAGACAACCACATCACGCAAAGGCAAAAGTGGATAGATCATGTCTGTAGTTTCAGTTGGATTAGCGGCCATGGTTACCTCAGATTATCAGGGGTGCTACGTTGCGCCCCAGTTCAGTTTTATTATCAGATTAATGGTTAATATTGGGACTCGCGGCGGAAAAACAACCTCAGTAGCGCGCTTAATTGACGAAAACCCACTTTTTCACTCAAGCGTGAATTTACAGCTCATCTTCAGGGCGTAAAAAAGGCGACTAACGTCGCCTTTTTTAGAACTGCCCTTTTATTATACTCAATACGACTGCCAATCGAATTAGGCTTCATCGGTTGCCAATTTTTGATCATTTTGCTCATAAACCAGCAGTGGTTCATTATCGCCATTGATCACTGCTGCATCGACCACCACTTTGACCACACTGGTCTCCGAAGGTATTCGATACATCGTATCAAGCAGAACGTTCTCAAGAATTGAACGCAGGCCTCGCGCGCCAGTCTTACGCTCAATCGCTTTTTCAGCAATCGCATCCAGTGCGTCACGACGCAGGTCCAGTTCAACACCTTCCATTGAGAAAAGCGCTTGATATTGCTTGAACAGCGCGTTCTTTGGCTCGACCAAAATATTCACCAGAGCCTCGCGGTCCAGTTCTTGCAGGGTTGCCACTACCGGTAGACGACCGATGAACTCGGGAATCAATCCGTAACCAATCAGATCACTCGGCTGCACATCAAGCAGAGTTTCACCGATCGATTTCTGGCTATCTTTGCTGCTTACCTCGGCGCTAAAACCTATACCGCCTTTCTCAGAGCGATCTCTGATGACCTTTTCAAGCCCCGCAAATGCACCACCACAGATAAACAGAATATTAGAGGTATCAACCTGCAGGAACTCCTGCTGCGGATGCTTGCGACCACCCTGAGGCGGAACTGAGGCAACCGTACCCTCAATCAGTTTCAGCAGTGCTTGCTGCACGCCTTCGCCGGAGACATCTCGCGTAATCGAAGGATTGTCAGACTTGCGTGAAATCTTGTCTATCTCATCGATATAGACAATGCCTCTCTGGGCCTTTTCGACATCATAATCACACTTCTGCAGTAGCTTCTGAATAATGTTTTCAACATCTTCACCAACGTAGCCAGCTTCTGTCAGCGTGGTCGCATCAGCGATAGTAAAAGGAACATCGAGCATCCGCGCCAAGGTTTCGGCCAACAGTGTTTTACCACTACCTGTGGGTCCAATCAGCAGGATATTACTCTTGCCCAACTCGACCTCGGAGCCAGCAGTGCCAGATTGGCTAACCTGCAAACGCTTGTAGTGGTTGTAAACCGCTACCGATAGAATTCTTTTGGCACGTTCCTGACCAATCACATAGGCATCAAGGTTGCCCTTGATATCAGCGGGTATTGGCAACTCGTCACTGCCATCAGTAGATTCGGCGACGACCGCCTCTTCCGAGATAATATCGTTGCACAGGTCAACGCACTCATCACAGATATAGACCGAAGGTCCTGCAATAAGGCGTCGCACTTCATTCTGGTTCTTGCCGCAGAATGAACAGAAGAGAAGCTTTCCGCCTTCTCCTAAAGTGTCATCATCGCTCATTGTGTACCTCCAATAAAATCAATATAGAACAGCCAGTTAACGCCAAAAATTAGTACGTTAAAAGAAAAGTCTAGCTACTCTGTCCACGCTTATCAAGAACGTCATCAACCAGACCATAGGCCTTGGACTCATCCGCACTCATAAAATTATCACGCTCAGTATCTTCAGTGACCTTTTTAACTGACTGGCCAGTATGCTTCGCCATCAAGTCATTGAGCCGCGCCTTGATTTTGAGGATTTCCTGAGACTGGATATGGATATCAGTCGCCTGGCCCTGAGCACCGCCACTTGGCTGATGAATCATGGTGCGCGAGTTTGGCAGACAGAAGCGTTTGCCCTCGGCGCCAGCGGCGAGCAAAAAAGCGCCCATACTTGCGGCCTGGCCAATACACATAGTACTGACATCTGGCTTAATAAACTGCATGGTGTCGTAAATAGACATACCCGCAGTGACTGAGCCACCGGGGGAATTGATATACAGGTGAATATCTTTATCGGGATTCTCAGATTCCAAAAACAACATCTGAGCGACAATTAGGTTGGCCATGTGGTCTTCAACCTGACCCACCATAAAGATGACACGCTCTTTTAGCAGCCTTGAGTAAATATCATAGGCTCTCTCACCGCGTGAGGTTTGCTCTACTACCATCGGTACTATACCGCTGGCTTGAACGTCGTGCATGTCGCCGGCATTTCCTCGCTGAAAATTCATCGCTTCCTCGCTATTATCATTATTCAATGCTTACTCAGTTCTATACGCATTAAATCGGGCACTCAGATCCTAGTGCCCGAGATTAATATAACTATAGTCTGTTTCCGTGAAGCTAGATTGCCCGTGCTTTATTAAGCTTCTGGCTCAGGATCGGGCTTAACCGCATCTTCATAAGAGCATGTTTCATAGGCAACTTTCGCCTTAGATAATACCAACTCAGTGACCTGATCTTCCAGTACCACGGCCTCAACAGAGCTTAGTAGCTGCTGTTGGCTGTAATAATAGTCGACGACTTCTTTGGGCTGCTCGTAAGTTGAAGCGATCTCGTTAATTCGCTCACGAACACTATCTTCATCGGGAGTAAGTCCTTCAACTTTAACAATTTCAGAAACAATGACACCCAATGAGGCGCGACGTTCGGCTTTTACACGGAACATATCGTCTGGAAGCATGCTCAAATCGATTTGCTGACCACCGCCAAACTGCTGCACCATCTGCTGCTTGAGCTGAGTAATTTCATTGTCGACCAGTACTGCTGGAAGCTCGACTTTATTGAGGTCAAACAACTGATTCATAACACGATTTTTAACTTTACTGCGAACCGCATTGCGCAGTTCACGCTCCATATTATTCTTTACGTCTTCACGGAACGTCTCTTCACCGCCTGCATCAACGCCATAGAGCTTAAAGAACTCATCGTTCATCTCGGGCAGCTGCTTAGACGACACAGAATTAACCACAACGGCGAATTCTACCTTGGCGCCCTTGAGTTCTTCTGCGTGATAATCTTTCGGAAACTTTAGCTTAAGGACTTTCTCATCACCGGCACTGGCGCCAATCAGAGCGTCTTCAAAGCCAGGAATCATGCTGTTTGAACCCAACACTAGATCTTGGCCTTCAGCTTTACCACCAGCGAACTCTTCTCCACCCTTGGTGCCTACATAATCGATATTGAGCTTATCGCCCTCTACAGCAGGCTTGCCTGAAGCGTCAAAGGTCGCTTGCTGATCGCGCAGTACGTCGATCATCTTAGCCACATCAGCATCGCTCAGATCAGTGACTGGGCGAGTGATTGACACCTTGCTCAGGTCAGCCAGTGCAACTTCTGGGTAGACTTCGAAAACCGCCAAGAACTCTAAGTCCTGGCCTTCTGTATCCTTAATATCATCAATCCGCGGCTGACCTACTGGCTGCAATTTTTCTTGAGCTATGGCTTCGTAGAAGCTTGAGTTGACGATTTCGCCAACAACTTCCTGGCGCACGCCTTTGCCAAACTGCTGCTTGACCACTTTGAGAGGCACTTTGCCCTTACGAAAACCTTTGATACTGACGGTCTTAGTGGCTTTCTGAAGGCGCTGAGCAACTTCACTCTCTATACGGTCGGCAGGGACACCAATCTTAAGTTGACGCTCAAGACCAGTGCTAGACTCGATGGAAACCTGCATGGATTTTCCTCACGATGATACTCGGTAAATTTGGTACGAAAGGCGAGACTCGAACTCGCACGGGTTGCCCCACTGGAACCTAAATCCAGCGCGTCTACCAATTCCGCCACTCTCGCATTAAAAAGAACTTTTAGTAGTAGGTAGTTTTCGGGGCCTTTTTATTTCGCAAAGACCCCTCTAAAAGCGGCGTGAAGTTTGCCACAGCGATTGGCAATCAGCAACCAGTTAGCGTTGATTAAAGAGTAAATAACAGTCTTATTAGTAATGGACTGGATAAAACCCTGCCTGATTGACCCAGGTAATAATATTTTCCGTGCATTCGCGGCCATTTCGGCCCCCTTGAACTATGCTTGATTAGAAAAAACAGATTATTCAAATAACCTAGGAAGGAGTAGAGATATGAAGAAGTACCATGTTTTGCTAATTGCCACCTTGGCTACCTTGGGCCTGAGTGCATGTGATAAAGGAAATTCACCTGAGGAAGGGAGCGCTCCAGCGGTAGAAGAATCCACTATGTCCGATACCATTGAGAATACAGCAGGCGATGCGATAAACATCATCGAGGATACAGTAGATGATGCCGCTGACACAGTTGATCAAATGATGCAGGATATGAGCATCGACAACGAGGCAGACCTCTCTGACGCAATGGAAAAGATGAAAGACGAATAGTCCTGCTTCAGATGGCCGGTGACTACAGGCCAAAAAGCAAAGGCAAGAAAACAAAAAAACCCCGGTGAGAACCGGGGTTTTTTTGTGTTCCGCAATCCGATTAAACAAGAGTTGCGGCGCTATTGCATAAAGCTAGGCTTTAGCTTACTGACTTAGGCTGAGATCTTGCGACGACGCAGTCCAGCAAGCCCTAACAGAGCCGAGCCAAACAGCCAGGCCGCTGCTGGAAGAGGCACTTCATTGATTCCGGCTACATAGAGGTTTGAAGCACTGGTTCCATCACCATTCTGCCCAAACTGGCCGTTACCAAAGATTTTCAATACTGTCAGACCTACATGCTGAAGCCCTAAAGTAATTTTACCCGCAGCCACAGTAAGTAGATCCCAGCCGCCACCATTACCATTAGACCAGATCAAGACTTTATCGCCGTTGACGTCTCTATTGTGGTCATTAATGCCAACTACAGAGATTTCTTTGGCCACACTAAAAACAAACTCAAGAAGCTCCCCAGTCTGCAAACTATCATCTGCATTGGTGTTTTTGCCGTTCGCATCACCTGTAGTGTCACACTCGTTGCCAGTACCTGTTCCACCGGTATCCGAAACATAATCACAAACACCTAAACCGGCTTTTCCATTAGAGTCAGCATCTATATAAGCAAAACCGCGCGTACTGTATTCATAGTATCCATTAACCGTAAGATCTCCATCAACAAGCGGCTGATAACCGGCCTCAAGATCACCATCATCAAAATCATAATCCCAAGTCGCTGCCATAGATAAACTGGCTGTAGATAATAATGCAATGCCTGCACATGACTGCAGTAATTTAACAAAACTCTTATTCATAGCTAAAACTCCTAATAACTCCTAATAAAACCTCGCATAAATGCCCAATATCCAGAACGATCAACTCATGGGTAAATGCGACCAAATCCACATTTTGAAACTTAATTTAAAAACTGCTTAACAGGCTAAGTAAACGTAGTTCTCATTTTTTCGAAAGTCAAAAAATAAAACTATCTTTTGCGAGAATTCTTGTCTAGCAGCATTCACTATCGAATAGGCGTTTCAAAAACTGCGTGAAAGCCTAGTGAGATGAGATTTTAAGGGCATATAAATCAGTTATTTAGAGAAATAACATAAAGCGGAAAGTCATGATGACTTGTTAATAAACATATTGATTGCGCAATGGGTCACTTCTTCAATTTGAGCCGTGTCGGTGTAGATGCCATCAATAAATAATTTGGCAATACCATGCAGCGCACCCCAGATAACCTGAGCCGTGCGCAGGGGATTATCCCCAGAGATGACGCCGCAGCTCTGCCAGTCGCGGACCATGTCGACCTGGTGTTGAAAACAGGGGTAAGCTACCTCTCGCAATTCCTCGGTACTGTTCTGCTGCTTCCATATACTGCGCCCAAACATCAACTCATATTCTTCAGGGCAGTCAACAGCAAACTGAATATAACCATTCATATAGTCTTGAAACTTTTCCAGCATTGTCTTAGCTGGATCATCAAACCCAGCCGCCGCGGTCTGATAACGACGGCGAAAACCTCCGGCTGCGATGGCGCAGAGCAAATCATTTTTATCAGAGAAGTGATGATAGGGAGCGGTGCGCGAGACACCTGCCCTCTCGGCCAATCGACGCAGCGATAAGTTCTCTATTCCCGCTTCAGCGATAAGCTGTTTTG
>Ga0307488_10000260_pt1 | contig 42079 bp, 63 predicted proteins | sample SB02metaG_FD_202248 | JGI IMG/M metagenome (GOLD analysis project Ga0307488, IMG submission 202248) | Sea-ice brine microbial communities from Beaufort Sea near Barrow, Alaska, United States - SB 0.2 | ecosystem: Environmental > Aquatic > Marine > Coastal | place: USA: Alaska | collected... | reverse complement strand
AAAAAATTTCAAGAGGATGACAAGTGTAGATTTTTTGTAGGAACTACTCAAACAGGTGGTTATGGTATTACATTGACCGCTGCCAGTACAATGGTTTATTTTTCAAATGGTTATGATCTTGAAAAACGTTTACAATCTGAGGCTCGTATTGATCGTATTGGACAAGAGTATCCAATGACTTACATTGATATTATAACTGAAGATACAGTTGATACAAAAATTGTTAAAGCTTTACGTGACAAAGTAAATATCGCCACTCAAATTATGGGTGAAGATTTAAAAGCTTGGATTTAAAAAACGTATTTATCTAACAATTGAAAAGCCACAGCCCCCACCGTAGCTAAAACTACCCAATAGATTTTGTCTATCTTGCCGCCCAATTTTTCTACATCTTGGTGAAGATGTTTTAAATCTTTTTTCATACCTGTCATAGACCCCTGTAAAGAAATAATATGTTCTCTTTGAGTTTCTGGTTCAATCATTAAACTGTTGCTCCCGTTCCTCTAGTTCTTAATCTAATTTGTTTCTCTTCTTCAGATAATAATGCATTCTCTAATGGTGTCAATCCTCCATTACCAGCAGCCATTTGTGCATTATTTAAAATAGTTTGTGCTTGTGTAATTGTTTGATTATTAGGCATTGCAGAAGTAACTGATGTTGGCAATGGTGGTGTTGGTGGTGCAGGTGGTATTAAAAATTCTAATGGATCAATACTAAAAGGCTCACCTAATTGTAGTTGTCTTAGTTCTCTTCTTATATCATTTAATTCAGGTAATGCTTCTCTGAATGGATTATCTTCACCAAGATTATTTGCAATGTCTCTAAACTTATTTGCAATATCACCTGATGGAACATAAGGATCAAACCTACCTCTTCTTAAATTATTATAATCTTCACTACTAATTTGTCTTTCATCAAACTGTCTTCTTAAATCACTATTTGCTATACCCAATGTTTCAGCTGCATTTAAATCATTATACATATTTTGTTGTACATCAAACTTAGCTTTGTTTGATTTTATATATCTTAAAATAATATCATTAGGATCAACTGGACCACCTTTTAATAAACCAAAGTAACCACCAGTAAATTCTCTTCTTGCATCCCTAATACCTCTTTGGTAACCAGAAATTTTAAAACCCATTGACTTTAATGGATCAACTTTAATTGGTCTAAGTCCCATGAAGCCTGCTATCTCAGGCCCGACATCCAATACATTACCCCTTGCATCCGGTGTTTCTGTTGCAGCTTGAGCTAGTCTTACAAATTGTTTGTATGATGGTGCTAGTGCATTTCCTAAATGTAAAAATCTAATTGCAGCTTTGTCACCAGCAGATGTTTGATCTGTATATAATCTTCTACCATCTTTAGTTACTCCACCTCTAACAGTTAAATCTCCTGCAGCTTCTGTCCAAATAGATTCTGAAATAAATGGGTTCATAATTTCAGCACCTGCTTCGTTAACTCCACTTACAAAACTAGACAATACTTGTTTGTCATTCATTTGGCCATCTTGAATATTATTTAAAACAGTTCTTAAAGGTCTAGCTATTACATCATAAGCATTACTGTGACTAAAGTCTATGTATCTTAACTCACCATCATCATCTCTAATTGGAATCAGTGTAGAGTTCTTGGACCACTCAGGTACAAATCTTCTTAATGCATCTAGTTCGTCTTGAGATATATCATACAAAGCTTTTGCACCTTCTGTTAATGCAACTGGAGCTGCTGTTGTAAATGTAGCAAGACCTAATAATCTTTTTACTCCATCACCATATGCCCCACTATCGAGAGCATTGTTCTTAACAACTTGCTCAGTCCCATCTTCTAATATTTCAGTAACCGTTAAACCTAAATTACTTCCTTTAATTCTTACACCTGCTGCAGGTATGTGTCTCATTTCATTTAAACCTAGTTCAGCAATGTTAGTTGTAGTTCTAATCATCTCTGATGGAAACGACATAAAGTTACCCACAGGTAATAGTCTTGCAGTTCTAACTGCAGAACCAACAAATGCATAATTAGGTACAGTGTTTTTTACAACGTTAGCTGCTTCTCTTTTAAGAACATCATCAGTTACTTCTATACCTCGTTTAGCATAACGACTTTTTAATTTAGCTTTCTCCATTACAAAACTAGCTATTTTAAAAGTATCATCCTCGGCTACATACTTCCCTTGAAAAAATGATCCTACTTTTTTTAACTTAGCCATCATAGGATTTAATACTGTGTCTACGTTTGCAGCTTGTTGACCAAATCTAATATCTTGTAACAAAGCTTTTAAGTCTCCTATTTGAACCTGTGAGTTTACAACACCAAGCTCGACTAATTCTCTGTAAGCTGCTTGCGCTGCTTCACTTGGAGGACCAGCTTTTAAAAGGCCTGTAGTTTCTATACCCTCGGCAAATGCTCTAGAAAATTCTACAGGATTAAATAAATTACCATTTGCTCCAGCAAAACCAAATGCACTAATTACGTTTCTTATATGTGTAGGTATAGAGAATACTGTCTTTGCTAATTGTGAAACTCCTTTTGGAAACAATAATAAATTTCTATACATCCAACTAACCGCAGCCTCTGCTCCTTCTTTACCTTCACCTCTTACAAAACCTTGAAGGCCACCTGCTATGTTATTTGCATTTTTTATAGCTTCAGCTATCTCAGGGGTAGTAAGCTTACCTGCTAAAGGATTAGGTATATTAGCAGCTTCAGGTAATTTACTTATAACATCATCCATACTAACAGCTGTTATTCCTGTGTTTCTTTGATTTACTCCTTCTCTAAAAGCTTCTTTGTTATTCCAAAAAAATCCTCTACCACCAGCTGCTTGCACTTGATCATTTTTAGCTGCTACACTTTTTAAATATTCTGATGTTCTAGCTACAGAAGATAAGTTAGTCACACCATTAAATATAGAATATCTTGGGTCTTGAACTTCTCCAAACAATTCTCTAATCTCTTTTGGTGGCAGCTTAGATCCTTTTATTTCATTTCTTATAAACTCAGCGCCTGGTTTTCCCTCCATGGTTTTATTAATATAGTCATTAAATTTTAAATCTTTAGGTTTACCTCTAAGACTAGCTTCTCTAAGAATGTCATCTACTATGACACTAGCTTCTTTTTGATAAGCATTTCCAGCTATATCAAAAGCTGCATCTCCATTCTCAGCTGCAATCTGTCTTCTAAAAAAATTAGTAGCATTATTAATTACTTCATCAGTCGGTTCGTATCTTTTAAAAAATTTAAATATACCTTTACCTTGATCTTCAAATATTTTGTAGGTACCACCTATCCATCCATTAACTCGACTACTTAATAAAGACTGAAGTTCTTTTACACCCTTATTATTTTTTACTCCCGAAACATTATTGTCTAAAATATTAATTAAATTAGTAAACTCACCTCTGGCATTATTAATTCCATTAACTATTAGTTGTCTAGACTCCTCACCCACATTACTTTTTTTCATTATATCTAAAAGATTATCTAATTCTTTAGGATCAACTCTCTCTCTAATATTACCTTTAAATAAAACATCATTAAGACCTTTTAAAAATTTTTCTTTTTCTGATGCTACTGATTTGTTAAACATTACTTCTGATTGAGGATATATATTATCTACTTCTCTTGTAATGTTATCAACAAGTTCTTTTGCTCTTATTGTGTCTCTGGATTTTAAAGCTTGTTTAAATGTTTCTTCTCCAAATAATTCTTTTGTCATACCACCTTGAGGAGTAAGAGGTGCTCTTACATATTTATCTAACCATCTTGCAAATTTAGAATTACTATAAGCAAGATCTTTACCTCTGTTAGCTAATAACTTAGCAGACTTACCTGCACCATATACAAACGGAGTAACTAATAAAGATTCAGAACCAAACTTAAGTCGGTTCAATAATTTTCTTGTAGCATCTTCTCTACCAAAACTTTCTTCTCTGTCCATTTTAGTTGGACCACCACCAAATAAATCTCCAAACGATCCAATGTTTTCTACATCAGCCACAAGCGTTTCACCTGCTGCGCCACCAGCTATTGCTGCTGCATATCTAAATTTTTTAGATTTCTTATTTAAATCTCTAGCTTTATTTATTGCTGACATAACAGGAGCTCCTCTTAAATTAGCATAAGCATTAGCTTTTTTTGCTCTAATTGCTTTTGCTGTAAGATTTCTAGCTACCTTGTTTGCTGCTTTAAATCCAATAGCGCCTGGTACACCAACCTGTATTAATGTTTCTGTAAGTTTACCTATAGCTCTTTCTTCTGCTATCTCTTCAAATGGATTTAGTTTATCAAAAAATTGTTCTACACTCGCTGCTGTATTTGTATCAGCTCCAAGATCAATTAGTTCTGCTGTAAGAGAGACTACACCTTCAGGTATTTTTAATAGACCTGACGCAACACCCGCTGCTGCCGCTGTGTACCACGCTGTATCATTATCTTGTTCGGCGTTATTGAGAGGTAAAAACTCTGCCATTTAATCTCCTATGCCCCAGGATATGGATCTTCTGGTTTATTTTGTATTTCTTCTATTATTCTTCTTTGTTCAGGACTTAAAATTTCAAATCGTTTGTCTATCACAGCATCTTTTTCTTCTTGTGAACTACCTTTTGGTGCGTCTGGTTTTACATATGTCTCAATATCAATTACTTGGAATCCGTAAGTACCATCAGTTTTTTTATTGTATATCTTAGCTTGACCAGTATTTACATCGTAGTAAACTTTACCAACTTTTTTATTCTGTCCTTTTTTAATCATTGTAGATTCTTGAGGATCATTAGGTCCATTTAAAAATCCATCAAACTGAGATCCAAATTTTTCTATAAAGGTAGTTTTTAATTTACTATTTTCAAACTTAGCTCTGTTGTTAGCTTGTAAAGTATCACCTTCATAAACTTCTATAAAATCTTTTTCTGTATATCTTTTAGCTGATTCTTGTTCTTTGTCATAAAGTTTTTCTTGGAACTCTTCTGCTCTTATAATTTTCTCTAGTTCAAAAGCTCTTCCTTCTTCAATTAATTTTTTCTCATATTCTCTTTGATCTTCTTTTTCCATCTCGTTATATTTTCTAGATTCGTCTAATATTTTAGCATCGTATGCTCTTTTATCATCCACCTGTAATTTATCATAAGCTCTTGAGTCTTTAATTAAATCTAAATTAAATTGTCTTTCATCTTTAATCAAACCTTCATTATATATTCTGTCATCTTTTTTAATGCCTGCAAGATACTCTCTCTCATCATCTCTTAAAAAATTTTGGTAAGATCTGTCATCAGCTTTTAATGCTAAATCAAATCTTCTGTCATCAAATTTTTGTTGATCAGCTAGTGCAAGTTTAGTTCCAGCCATTCTTATATCTCTATCGTATTTAGCTTTAGCAGCTTGGTCCTTAAGTAGTTGTTGAGTTCCTGGTTGTAATCTTTGAATTGCATCCGCAAAACTTGTAGCCCCTGCAACGTTTGGTCCAGCAGTTAATAAGAAACTTGTAAGAGGATCCATTCCTCCATAGTCACCAGCGCCAGCTTTAATTTCTTCTATAAATTGTTCTTGAGTTTTTGGTTCACCTATATCTACATTAGATAAAAAAGAATCATTTCCTGTTACAATAGGATCTTCAGCATGCATAGATCTATCTACAATACCAGTCATGATACCATCACCTACGTTACCACCTTTTCTAAACATAGGTCTTCTAAAAGTTTTCATATTAATCTCCTAATCCAAAAGCTCTATATATACCTGCTAATGTTCCACCAGCTCCTATTGCTGTTGCAATTGGACTTGGACTAGGCGCAGTCACTTGAGTTTGTTGGCCAGGATATCCAGCGATTAAACTTGTAACACCTTGACCATACTGTTGAGCAGCAGTTAAGGGCTGTTGTAATTGTTGTTGAGCCAACTGTTGTTGAGCTTGTAATTGTGATTGCGCTAAGGCTTGATTTTGTGCACCTAAAGTTGAAAGGGCTCCAACATCTTGACCTAAGAATGATTGTTGTTGACCACCTAATCCTAAAGCAGCTTGACCTAAACCTAATTGTTGTTGTGCCAACTGTTGTTGTTGACCAAATGCTTGACCTGCAGCTTGTTGAGCTTGACCAAAACCTTGTTGTAATAATTGAGCTTGTAATGCTGCCCGGTTCCTGTCGCTTGTTGTTTGATACTCTGATCTCATTACACCTTCACGACCTCCACCAAGAACACCTTTACCTACAGCTTGAGCTGCAATACTTGGAAGTCCTTTTTGTGCTTGTACATCAAATTCTCTTAACGTCTCACTAATAACATCCTGTTGATAAGGAGACATAAATTGTTGGTAAGCTTGAGGACCAACAAATTGACCTGCTTGACCTGCTAATGTCCTTGCTTGAGTTTGAGCAGCTCCTGCGGTTTTTAAAAATGGTTGATATGCACCAATACCTTGAGTAGCTAAAGTCTGTGCTTGTGCTTGTAAAGGATCTTGTCCAGCTACAAATTGTTTACCAAATACTTTTGATAAATCAGCACCTTTAAATTGACCTGTTGCTTTAGCAAGATCACCTAAATAAGTTTTACCAGCTGCTTCTATAAACTCCGGTGGGAGTACCCTTGTTTCTGTTACTTCTGCCATTATACTACTCTTTTCTCCGCTTGTTTCATTTGATTATATAATCTTTGAGCACCTTTTTCAATGTCCCCATTACCTATTCCTCTAACAGCATCTGCTGTCATTACAAATTCGTTTTTACTTAACATAGCAGGTACGTCATCTGCTTTTTCTTTTATACCAACTGGTACAAATCCACCAGTCTCTCTATAGTCTCGTTCTATAGTACCAGCTTTATTTGATCTCATAATACCTGTAGGCATCGCACCACCCATTAAACCAATTCTACCACCTTCTGCTCTATACTCAGCTGTATTAACTGTAATAAACTGTTCTACTTCTTCATCACTAGCATTAGGATTTAATTTAGTAAAATAGTCTTTTAGATAAATACTCAATTTATCTGGGTCTCTTTTTATTTCTTCTACTTCCTCTCCTTCTATACCTTTACTCCCTAAGTAAGTAGCAAATGCACTTCCTAAACCTATTTTAGTGCTCATGTTCATGCTACCAAGTTTTCCTCCTACAAAACTACCCAAACCTTTTAAAGCAGCACCTGGTCCACCAAAAGGTATTGTTGCAGCACCTAATAAAGCTATTTTTCCAATAGGAGACTTAGCTATGTTAGCTACACTTTTAACTGCTCCTTTAATTCCTCTACCAATCTTTTTTACAAAGCTTCCTAAGCCGTACATTTGTCTAGGTTGTTGCATGTTTGAAATCGCCATAATTTAAATATATTTATACTGTTAAGCAGGCGTAGAAATCCTGTAATATAATACTTTATTTGATTTTTTTGTCTTCGTCAATGGGTTTTACAGGTCTTGTACCTTGATATAAATCATCAAAGAAACGACCGCAATACTGAAACTCTCCAACGTGTGTAATAACATCCATCACATAGACATGTACTTTACCACCCATATCACCCCATCTTTGACAAAAACCAAAGTCTTCTCCAAAATAACGTTTAGTTTTAGGATCATGAATAGTATCAAACAAGTTCCACATATTGTGTTTTTTTTCTTCCTTACCATTAATATAGGTAGGTTGAAATATTTCTAGCTCAGGGTAATGATTAATCATTTTTTCTAAAACTTCTCTTTTGATTAACATACATCCTGTAGGAGCATGAGTAACTTCTATTAATCCTTTTTCACTATGTATATTAGCAGAGTCTTCTACCTTTAAAGGATATGTATAACCAGCTCTAGCTAAATCTTCAGCAGAGGTAATAGCATCTTCTTTAGTTTGTATTCTTCTCCATATTTTATCCCAATCTAACATCTTCATGGGATAAGGACAGGCAATAACATCTTTGTCTGCATCTAACATTTTAAATATAGTAGATGACTGAAAGTCTATATCGGAGTCTATAAATAATAAATGTGTGTAACCATCCTCATGATTTAAGGTTTCAGCTACACACAAGTTTCTACCTTGAGTAACTAAAGAGGATTTCATCAAAGTAAAACTAACTTGTATTTTCTTTTGCATACAATCTTGTTGAAACTTTAAAACTGATTGAGTGTAATGCATAGAGGTATCACTATGACAAGGAGTACACACCATTATTTTATGAGGTGAATGAGAACCTATATTTATTTCTGTTACGTTCGTATCGTTTTCAGTAAACCAAATAGGTTCATTGTTTTGGGCCGAGGCCTTATTACTTTTTTGCATTAATAGCTCCTTGTAAAAATCTTGTCCATGCTGAACCTATCTTACTCCAGTTATAATATATGTTAGCGTAGTGAGATTGTGAATCTATATGATTATGTATTTGTTGTTGATGTAAAGTATTAGCCGCAGCTTCAATACCAAATCCAAATTTAGAGGCTAATCTTCTATGATTATCATCATAAGGAATGTACATTGGAAACTCTGCACCTGTTTCAAATATAGCTCCTAAGTTTGTTGTAATACAATATAATCCACCTGCCATAGCTTCTAATAAAGATATGCAAAAAGTTTCTTCAAAAATACTAGGATACACATACATGTTATATTTATGCATATTATCTGTAATATAACTATTTGGTCTATAACCAATGTAATTTACATTAGGTAATTTCTGAGCTTGTTCATAAAGACCTTTGTAATTATGATCATTCTTTTCATAAAAATCTTTTCCATAAACTTCTGTAGATGAATATACATCTAAAGTAATTAAAGGATTCTTAACTAATTGCATAGCACCTAGTAATACGCTTAGTCCTCTCCAAGGTGTATTTTGATGTATAATTTTAATTGGTTTACCTTTCTCATAAGGTGTAGCTTTTTGTATTTTTTCAATACCATTTTTAATTACTACACATTTTTCTAATGGTAATCCAAACATCATTCTAAATTTTTCATAAGTCCAATGTGAATTAAATACATACCAATCATATTTTTTATGATTAGTTTTATCTTTAAACCATGGATATAAATTAGGTTGATCCCAAGAATTTTTTTGCCAAAGTATATTTAATTTTGTAGGGTGTAATGGAATTTTTTCAGGCACTGATGTTGTAATCTGTACTTGATTTAATAATTTTTTGTCTACGTATTTTTCTAAATAACTAAACTGTAACTCAGTTCCGCCTTTAGGGTTTTGATTTCTCTGTTTCATTTTGTTTATTCATCACTTTCTGCATTAAGTCTAATCCTTTAGGAGAAACCTGAACTACTACGTCTTGTACAATATCAGGTCCTTCTACTTTCTCATTAAACGTTTCATTTGTTTTTGTATTTCTATAAGTAGTTATAGTCGTACAATCTATTTTATATATGTTATCCGTTTTCATTCTCTCTGTTTATTAAAGCATAACTTATCAGGCCTTGTATTTTACTACTTCCTGTGGCTGCTTGTACAGTTATAGCATCACCTGCTTCTAAATTCAAGCCCTCCGGTGAAGCATTTATTTGTGACTTAGCTGCTACGTCATCTCTAAAAAATTCATATTCAGTATTGGAATCTGATGAGTCAACAAAATTCATATTCACTAAAATAGCTGAGGATCCATCATTGTTTGCACAATATATACTTTTAACTATAATTGCTCCATCAACAGGGCAAGTAAGCACTGTTGCTTTAGCTGTATCAGTTTGTTTAAAACCTTGATTTTTATAAAATATACTCATGATAAAAAATAATTAAATGTATCTAGTTCATTTTTTAAGTCTTGTTGAAAAGAAAAATTAAGTTGTTGTTTCATGGTATTTAAAGACTCAAGTATTTGTCTTTGATTTTCTACTTCATATTCTTCTTTAGGTTCCGGTATATAGTTACTTATTTTTGCCATTATCCTATTAAACTATATGTGCTTTGTGGTAAAGAAAGAGGAGTTCCTTTTTCTTTATTTTCTAGTAAATCTTGTTGCATTAAATCTATCAGTTGAGGATCTTTAATACCTAAGTTTTCATAACCTGAATAAAGATTTTTAAGTTTTCTATCATTAATACTATTTGGTGCAAAAGCCATTAAATTATTGTTTGGTAAAGCTGCAGTCATTTCAGGTACTCCTAAAAGATTAGCTCCTTGATCATCAGCAGTTCCATAAGGAAGACCAAAAGCAAAAGCTGCATTGGAATCCATTATACCTTTATCTGCAACTTCAAACTCATTTATTAAACTTTCTTTAAATTGTGGAGATTGTTCAAACTCATTTATTAAACCTGTATTAAATTCTGATGACTGTCCAGTAGTACCTATAAAATCATTATTATTAATATTATTAAGACTAGGTGAAGCTAACTCTTTTATAGTATCATTTAAATTCATTTCTGGATTGCCTGTTTCAAATGTAGGGTTAGGGTTGTTTAAAGAAGTAGGTCCATAACCTTGTGCAATTAAATCATTTAGTAAAGCTTGTTGATTTGGAGTAAAGTCCACAGTTTTTTTAGTAAAATCTCCAAAACCAATTTGATTGTAACCTCTATCTCTTGCTTTTAATAATTTAGTTACTCTGTTTTGTTGTCGTTTGTCTTCCATTGATTGTTCATATTCTGCTTGAGTTCTAATACTACCATCTTTATTAGTTCCTCTTAATTTTTTGTTCATAAAATTCATTCCTTTTTTAGAAAAGGCTAACCCAAGACCTGGAATACCCATAGCAAATCCAAGTATAGACATTAGCAATGATCCTATTCCTCCACCAGCTCTTTGAAATGGGTTCTTTTTAACTACATCAGGTTCTTTTTCTGCTGCTGATTGTCTAGCAAGTCTGTTTAATTCAATTCTTCTATTATCTCTATCTGCTTGATCTTGACCTTCTCTTTGTTCTCTGTCTACAGTTTTATTAGCTTTAGTTCTAGTTTTAGGATCAGGAAGACCAGCTTTTACAGCTGCTCTATCATAAGATTCTGAAAAAGAAGTTGTAGAAGCATCTTTACCTCCACCTTGAAAATTTTTTCTAGTAGTTATTCTTTTATCTATCATTATCTTCTGCCGTCTGGTTGTGCATCAACTCTAAGTGTACCATATCTCCATGACTCACCTACAGCGTCATTTGAAATTTTAAGAGATACTAATCTACCCCTTGCTCTAGTATCTACTTTATCAGTAGAGTTTGTAATTGTAAAGGGTCCAAGTGGTGAACTAACCGCTGTATCATCAGGGTAAGAACTTACAAATAATGTAACTGTAGCATCTCCTCGTAAATATTTAAAATCAGGTATAAATCTTTTAACTGACATAAAGAACTCTCCATCTCCTCTATAATCAACAACCCCCGTTGCCTGACCCAATGCGCTTTTACGAGAGGTAATATCATAGTCTCCAGATTGTATAAATGCATCAATAGACGTGGTGCCTGAACTGTTTATTTGATCATCACCTACTTCGTGAGCATAATATATAGAGGCTCCGTATTTGTTAGTTATACCAGATATGGCAGAGAATACTGGGGTTGCACTATCATCATAATCTGTAGCATAAGGTACTTGAAAGACACCTTGGTCTTGATAGGTAGTTCTATCTAATGATGAAGTTGTAAATACATTTTCTGAATAATTGTATGTAACACATCTATCAATCTGAGTTGAACCTGCTTTAGGATAAAACCAATTTATTTCTGTGTACAAAGAATTAGGCGCAGAATAAATAACGTCTGCTGCATCATAATTTAATCCTAAATTATCTCCATCAGTTGAGTATACAAAATCTTCTACAAGACATGGTAAAGATTTAACTGTACCATCATATACAAAAAAACCACCTTCACCTGACATCCACCATACAGCTCCATTTGCATATGACATTGCATGTTGACCAATACATCCACAGTTAGTACCTACTTGTCTAACAGAGAAAGTAAATGGTGGACCAACAAATTGAATTACATATGCAGCTAAATCAGTTGTTACAAAAATATAATCTTTACCTTGTATGGCTGCTCTAATCTCATTACCTGTATCTAATCTAAATGTACCCGCAGTGTTAGTTGCTGTAGGTGCATATGTATTTAAATCTTCTTGATTAGAAAATCTTACAAACATTGGGTCTTGTGTCGAAGAATCTCCGATAGTTGTCTCAGTTCCAAGGTGAAACAAATGTCTGTCTCTATCTGATACAATAGTAATTCTTGTGGCTGTTGGATTGTTTGTTGTGTTGAAATTAGTTGTAGACTGTGAAGCTCTTATAGCTCTTGGTCCAGATGCTCCCGCATTCCAAGTAAATGTTTCACCATTAAATATAGTTGCAACTAATACCTCACCAAAATTATCAAGGCTCCAGTTTCCTGGTGCCAGAACCACATTACTTGTAGATCGTTCAGTTCCCCAAGTAGAATCATTCCATAAATAAGTTCCCCAACCATAACCAACTGTTTGAGTTGTTGGTCCAACTATAACATAAGGATTAATTGTAGCTCCCCCTGTTCCAGATGAAGCACCTGCAACAGCTGCAATTGGAGTTTGAATAGTAAAAGTATTAGCAGTAGGCACAGTTAATATTTCAAAAGCACCTTCAGTAAATGTTGATGAACTCGTAAATCCATTAGGAGTTACAACTCCTGTAAAAGTAATGTATCTACCAACAGCTAAATTATGTGATGTTTTATTTACTGTAACAATATTAGAACCTTCAACAGTGTCAAACGTTGCTCCAGTAATTGCTGTATCTAAAGGAGTAATGTCATAAAAAGCTTCTCCATAATATAAAAATAAACCTTGAGAGGTTCCTATAGCTGTATAGTTTTCACCTTTGAAACTACTAAAAGCAAGTTGGCTTCTAGCAGCACCTGGTAAAGTTTCATTAGCAACGGTAAGTTGTTCCCAACCACCTATTTTTTCAGGTAAACCATATCTAAATCTTACAAAGTCTCCATCTACCCATTCACTTTCGGCCCCTGATTCAGTGGCTTGTTTATTAAATCCTGGTTTAAAATTGAGTTTCTGTAACATAACCTAGTATTATATAGGGTTTTTATTATTTTGGTAGTATTATATTCCACTCTAACTTGGATAGCAAATCTTGTAAATGGATATCTTTTAGTTGATTATTTTTAATATATTTATGTAATTCTTCTACATCAACAACAATATATTCATTCTTCATATTAAACACCATTTTATCAGCTTTAGTTTTAAAATTTCCTATTTTAGCATTATTTTGAATTGGTCTTGTATCAAATTTAAATTTTTGATTATGAAGTATTCCTTCAACATCCCAAAGCTCAGTATTTTTTTGTTTATTATTTGCTAAAATAATATCTTTTAATTTTTGATAAAAATCTTTCATTTCTTATAAAGGATGCAGCAGATGGTATGTGGTGTGTCCGCTGCATCCATTATAAAATTATATCATCGTTTAAACCAAGAAGGAAGACCTAAATGTTTACGCTTGTCAAACATATTGTCTTTAGCACCTGGTGTTTTACGATTGTTATAATGAAGAAATACTTGTACGCATTCAGTACCTTTAAATTTTTCTCTCCAATGTTCTAGCTCACAGCCAGAATAAACCAGCATATCTCCTGGTTTTAAATTTATCTTAATCCCTTTCATACTTTCTTTTCCAGATGGCTCTAAATAGATTGGCCAATCATCACCACCTAAATTCATAGTCGTAGATATTTCACAACTAAATCTATCTTTGTGTCTTTCAAGAATATCACCTTTTTTATAAATTCGTGCATAAGTATAAGCTGGATATAATTTTAATCCTGTTGCTTTTTCCATTTCTGGTTGACATTTAAGCATTAAAGTTTCCATAGCAATATTAGCATATTGAGAATAAGTGTTAGGTATTTGTCCATCTTTACCTTCGTAGAATCCAAGTATATGTTCAAAAGGTGAAAAATATCTATGTTCTATACAAGTATCATAAACTTGTTTTTGCATACTAAAATAATTTGCAACAAAAGCTGCTAGGTCTTTTGATATAGCTTGACGAATAATTGTGTATTTATTTTTTTTAAAACTCATAAAAATTTAAACCAACCTGTAGCTATTATTTTTTCGCTATTACTTACCTCACCTTTGTGAGTATGTGTCCAATCTGGTGGCCAAATTAAAGTTAGTCCTTTTATTGCTGGTGTGTGTGTATCTTGATATTTAAAATAAGTTCCACCATTTTTTACATTATTTAAATAAGTCATAAAAACTAAAACTCTATCCATATTATATTTTGATCCTCTTTCTGAATGCCATTCTTTATAACCACCTTTTTTAGGATACCATTGAAGATTAACATTTTCAATAATAAAATTATCAAGATTATGTACTTCAGGATATTCTTTTATATATAGATTTAAAATTTCTTGTAGCTGCAATCTGTATTCATAAACATCTTTATTAAAAGGATTATTGTCTAAATTAATATCAAGAGAATTTTTAATTTTTTTGTCAGTAGTATTATTTCCTTTATTATAAATTACTCCTGGTTTAGCTTTTTCTTTATTATTTTTAAAGTAATTAATTAAACTATCACAAATTTTTTCAGGCATATACCAACCTTGAATAAAACTATTTTTGGGTAAATTATATTTTTTAAAACTCATATTAAAAATAATTAAAATTTATTACCATTCTATTTTTACAATCAGTAGAATTAGTTCCATAATGAGCTACGTCAGAATTAAATAAAACCATTCTATTTTCTTTACTATTTATTTTTTCTTTATCAATTATTGTATATCCATTATTATTATTAAGATAAAAAAGAGCTATCTTACATTTAAATTTTTGATCTTGATGAGGTGTAAATTCTACTAGCTTGTGAGATATGGGGTTTAAATTTGCTTTTATTCTAATTAACGATAAAGGTTTTAATTTGTTAATAAGTGGTTTTAAGTTATTAAAATAACCAGAATTAACTTCATCATTTATATAAAAATTGTGACAAAATTGATAATGAAAAAGATTTTTATCTTTTGCTACTTTTATTTCATTATAAAACCACGGAAAAGAATCAGATTCCATTATAGTTTTTAAAATTAAAAACTCGTCTATATTTAAATAATTATCTATTATTTTAAAACTCATATTACATCAAAAGATATTGTGTATCTTTTTATTTTTTTATAGGTATTTGGTGTTGAGTGAATTTTTAAACTATCAAATTTTAACAAAGTATTTTCAACACCCTTCGTGTATTTTACAAAATCATAATCTGATGTAGGTTCTGCAAACATAGTTCCTTCTTCATTTGGATTATGTAAATAGTAAACAAAAGAATATTTACAATTGTAATGTTGGTGCCAAGCTATTACATCGCCTATTGAACACACCCCCCAACACATAGATATTTTATATGGTTTTATATATTTTTCTACCGATTTTACAAAAGTTTTCATTGCTGGTTTTAAATGAATGTCATTTAATGTTTGTAAACCGGGAAAGCCTCCTTTTAAATCTTTAACTTCTTTTTTAATAAATTTAAGAAGTTTTTCTTTCTCTGTTTTTTTTAAAATATTTTTGTATATTTTAAACATCTTTAGCCATCTCTTTTGGTACAGCTTGTATGTTCCAGTGTATAAATCTAAAAGGCTCCTTACCAAAGTCTAGACTAAATTCGTGTTCTAAAAATCCTGGAAAGATAATTAATGTACCTGGTATAGGTTTAAAATGGATAAGCTCATTACCATTCCATATACCTTTTTCATTTGGTTTCATTTTTAATTTTGTGGCTCTTGCTCCACCACGTGGTTCATGAAATATTGGGTAAGATGTTTTATCACTACACTTTAAAAAATAAAACCCTGATACGTGTTGATTAGAATGTACGTGTGCTGAATGATATCCACCACCTTTTTTAGCAAACTCTTGAACCCACAACTCACTAAACATAGTTGTATATTGTTGCATATCAAAACCTTCATGATCTAAATACTCCCAAGACTTTAGGCCAATGTAATTTCTAAAATCTAAAAAATCATTATCATTAAAGAGAGGATGCGAATTATAAGGTCTTCCAAAATCTCCAAACTTTTTTATATGGTCTTTAGCTTCTGGAGAATTTTTAACATCTTTAATATATTTGTTAGTTGCTTGTGTTAAAGATTTTACAAACTCTGGTTTGTGTTCTGACCAAATGGTTGTTTTAAAAAAGTTATCTATATTCATATTATTTAAAGGGCCTTCCTAAATGCCATACTACAAGACTGTATCTTGTGCCTGATGTCACGGGTTTAACTCTATGCCAAACAAAAGAAGGAAATACAATAATAGATCCTTTTGGTAAAATCTCTTTTGCTCTTTGCAAGTGTTTAGCTTCGTCTCTCATATGTGGATCATAGTTTCTAAAATCAAATTCTAATTCACCACCTGTGTATTCTGAACCATCTGTTAATTGACAAGTCATAGATAGTTTTCGAATCTTACCATTATCAGGATCTCCTTCTTTTCTTTTATAAGGTTTATCCCAACTATCACAATGCCAATCATAATATTGGTTGTGTTTATATTTTGTAAACTGACACGATTCTGATTTATCCCATTCAAAATTCCAACCAGCATTTTTATTTGCTGTGTTAACATAAGGATGTAATTCTTTATATATCCAAGCATCATTTAACCAAACTAAATCTGACTTTCTTTTTCTTTGCATATTTTTAATTTGATCTTTGTCTAATTTTTTATCTTCATAGCCACCTGTTCTAGCCATTTCTTCTTTTTGTGAATTAGCATATTGTATTACATCATCACAAAACTTTGGTGTAAGTGCTGCAGGAAAATACCAATAGTAATTAGATATATTCATAAGTTATAGTTTGAACAAAGTTTAATGAATCTTTTTGATTGTTAGTTAAATAATACATACTAGTTGATGGAAACATTATAAACATATTGTTTCTTAATTCTATATCCCAAGATTTTCCCTTTCTTCTATTATCGTCATAATAAATTCTAACCATACAATCAATTGTGTTAATTCCATATAAACATGTATAATCAGGTGAGTTTCTTAAATCGACTGGATCAATATGCAATAAAGATTCTGTTTTTTCATTTGGAATATATGCGTTAGCCCATGAATCTTTATTAACTAAATTCATTTTATAATGTAATCTTATATAATCTTTCATATAAGTATTAAGCATGTCCCAACTTTTAGAAAATGTAAATTTTTTTTTATTATAAAAAGATTCCAAAATAGATTGAGATAATTGTAAAGAATTTATTTCAAAACCTTTTGGCATTGAAACATCACCATAATATAGAGCTTGTTCGCTTAATACTTTCTTTTGCATACCATCACCAGGTATATATTATTTTTAAGAATCTGTCAAATGAGATCTAGTTTCACTCAGGTCCCAGACTTGAGTTTCTTCATTCCAAACATAACACCAAATATGATGATAAGTGTAATCAGTATTTTCTTCGTTTTCCATCTGCTGTTCAGCTGTTAATGCTGGAGCATCACCGATTGGTGATTGCCATCTAGCTTCAGATAAATTTAATACCCAGCTTGGAAAAGGTTTTGGATTAATAAATATATTATTATCTGCGTCCCAGATATAATTTAAACCTGCGTAATTTCCTCTAAATGCTTTAGAGTCATCACCTGAATTATGTTTACCTTGTAATGTATTGTAAGATGTTTGAATCCACAAATGTGCAGGCCAATTATTATGTGTTTCTAAATATTGTTGACCTACTGATTCATCTTCAACGCCATCAGCGTTTAACATATCATTATTATTAAGTGTCAACACTTCAAGAACTTCATTATTTTCTGTTATTTTTGCAAAATGTGCCATTATTTAAATTTATACCTTATTATTACTATACCTGAACCACCGTTTCCATTATCAGCGCCACCACCGCCACCAGTATTCGCTTGAGCAGATGTACCGTTTTCACCTCCTCCTCCAACTTGATATGGAGCAGCTGGGGATCCACATATACTTGAGTCACCATCTATACCAGCTCCACCTCCAGCAAAATATCTTAAAGCTCCATCTGGACCTGAAGTTCCAACACCTGGTGCTGGATTAATTCCTGTTCCTGCTCCTATTCCACCCATTGAACTAAAACCACTGGGACGACCACAATAACCAATTTGACCAGCTGCAATAGCACCTCCGCCACCAGAACGTACAAATTGTGGAGTATTGGGTAAAGCTATAGGGGGTGATATATTTGCTGGAGGTCCACCTGGATTTCCTTGTGGTGGACTAACGGCAGGATCATTACCTGAACCTTGTGTTTTTGGAGCACCGGGTACACCACTTCCAACACCACCGCCTGAACCACCAGGGTCAGCAGCATATGGAGATGGACTTCCACCACCACCTGTTCCACCGCCAGTCGATGTAATTCCGAAAGTAGTTGAATCAACACCTGGAGCGCCTTTAACTGGGCTATTATTAGTTCCACCGCCAGCTGCTCCACCACCGCCCACAGTAACTGGATAACCTTGTGCTGTTACCGTTATAGCTGCGGCAGGGCTAGCTCCCAAAGGAGAGGCTGTATAACCTGAAGCTGCACCTGGAGATTCTCTATATCCCCCGGCTCCGCCTCCACCCGCATAAGAATGCCCCCCAGCCGCTCCTCCAGCGACTACTAAATAATCAACATCATTACCAATAGGATCTGGTGAAAGTGTATTTACTGTAAAAGTTCCTGGACCTGTAAATGTATGAATTTTATAAGCACCATCTTCGGTTATAGTTCCACCGGTAGCACACATACCTTCAAAACTACCTCCTTGTTGACCAAAACCTCTTCCCGATCCTGCTCCGAATGTTCCTATAAGTGGCATAATCTTTCTCCTCCTAAATTATTACGCAAACTGTGTTTGAGAAGCTAACGCTGTAAACGTAGCTGAACCAGTTTTTATAATTGTATATGAATAAACATCTAATGAGCTTGCGTTACCAGCACTTGGTGCTGTTCCACCTTGATATTCTGGTGTAATACTTGATCCATCAATTGTAACTGCACTGTTGTAATAAGGTGTTGAACCTTGTTTTACAATGTGGGCAATAGTTACAGACTCACCTGTGTCCATAATTGAGTCTAAAGATGTTGAGCCATTTCCTCTAATATTTAAAGTCCAGTTAGCTGCAGCATCTGTTGTGAAGTTCCACACAGCTTGTGTAAGAACATCATAGTTAACAGTTCCTGTAGCAGCTGTTGCTTCAGTTGTAACTTTTTCTGCAACACTTTGAATTTTACCTTGACCATTAAAAGTTGCTCTACCAGTTCCTTTTGGTGTAATATTTAAATCAATGTTAGCATCTCCACCAGTTGTTGAAATCTCTGGTGCATTACCTGTAGCTGCGTTAGCTACTGTGAATTCATTAACAGCTGATCCTGTAGTCGTAAATGTAATTTGCTGATTAGAGTTTTCATCAAGAATACCATGAGCTGTATCAATAATAATATTATTATCATTCGTATCTAAATCTGCTGAAAGTTGTGGTGAGTAGTCAGATGATAATTCTGTGAATGCTGTATCAACAACATTAGTACCATCAGAGTAAATCATTTTAGTACCTTTATCTGCCGCTGCCCAAGTTACACCTGTTCCTGAAGTAGTTTTAAAAGTTACCGCATGCATACCAGAAGTAGCATTATCTACTATAAATGTTTTTTCAATAGAATCAGGAATAACAACGTTAACTGCCCCTGCAATTGTACCTGTTAATTTTAATACTGCATTTTTACCGTTAGAAATAGCGCCGTTTGAAAAAGTTAAAGTTGCACCTGATGTAATACCAACTGCTTCAAAACCACCGATTGCTTGTTCTACGATTAATAAGTTTGTGTTTGTAATTTGTCCCCAAGTTCCTGAATTTTCTCCAGTTGCTTGTACTGTAAGTTTTAAACTAGCTGAGGTAGAATTTGCCATAATATTTTTTCTCCAATGTTCTTAATTTATTAAAAATTTTCTTAAGTGTCAAACACTTATTTATGCAGCGTTAGTATCAACCGGTTTCCATCCTGGAGGGTCAATTGGTGCTGTGCCTGGATCTACTCCGTTCCAAATCAATACATTTGTACTGTTTCCTAGTCCCATTGTCAACAAGTTTCCTGAAGGAATTACCTTACCAGTACCTGTTGCAGTTAATGTTCCAACGTTAGTAAATAAGTTAGTTAGACCTGTAATAGTAGGTATAGTATTTGCATCTAACACAGCTGTTCCTAAATTAGCTGATAAACTAAATGTAACATCTGGAACTGCTAAGAAAGTTCCATTACCCCATTTAGAGTTACCCCAAGTAGCATTACTCCAACCCATGGCTGTTAAAATTCTAGTAGTAGCATCACCAGTAATATTAAAATTACTTATTGGTGATAAATTCATAGCCATTGCTTGACCAGTAGCTGCTGCATCTGGTTCAGGGTCAACGCCTGAGAAATTTTCTAACATTGACATTGTCAATGTGTTTACTTGTTGATTACCATAAACCCCAAATCCCCAAGAAGATTTAAGACCCCATGTTGCAGCTGATGCAGCAGAAACTTCAGCCAATGTTATATTATCTCCAATCGCTGTTCCTAAAGATATTGACATTGGTGAACTTGAAACATTTACAACTGCATTGTCAAAACTTAAACTTATTCCTAGAGGGAAACCAGTTACAATTGGCCCTACTTTAATATTTATACTTTCATCACCTAAAGTTGTAGTTAATGCATTTCCAGTAAGAGTTAAATTAGAATCACCATCAAAAGAAATACCACCTGATCCTTCGGCTAAAGTTAAAACTTGGCCTGTTGGTTGTACAACTTGAATAGATGATCCCCATCCTTCGACACCCCAACCATCTGAGCCCCATCCTGTATTAATTTCGTTATCAATTATTACACTTGATTGAGCCATAGTCATAGCTTGACCTGTAGCTCCAACTTGTCCTCTTACACCCCACGCATTAACATTCCATCCTAGTCTTCCCCAACCAGCATTTATTTCTGAATCAATTAAAACTTGTGTGCTTAAAGCCATGGACATTGATTGTCCAAGTGGAAGAACAGTTCCAAAACCGTTCCAAATACCTGATCCCCAAGTATCTCTTCCCCAACCTGTTGAAGAAAAAGAATCTATTTGACCTAAATTTGCAGACATTGCAAAACCAGTTACTAATTGATTTCCTGTATTAACTGATCCCCATTCACCAACATTCCAAGTATTTGCACCCCAACCTGCACCAGGGAAAGCTACTTCATTTCCTAACTCTGTAGTTAATTCTTGTCCTGTAACAGAAATATTACTTATAAGAGAATTCCAAGCATTATCACTCCAAGGCAAAGCTCCCCATGTGTTTTGTGTAATATCAAATATACCACCCATACCAATGCCGTGAACATAACAAAGATAATAAAAATCTGTTTGACTTGATGGAGTTATTTCTACGTAACGAGTTGTGGCTGCGTTAAACGTAGTGGTGTTAGTGTAGTTTGCTTGATTGCTTGCCCCATCTAAATAATAAGTTACGCCAGAAGAAATTATCCCTGACGTGCTTGTGTTTGTAGAAAATATTAATGGATGATTATCATTGGTAGCTTCACTTTGTTCAAAACGCAAAGTAGAATTAGCAACCCAATCGACTGTACCAGGTCCTGTTGCATTTCTAACTCCGTCTAAATAAAATACATTACCTGTGCCACCGCCATACAAGTTTCCACTTGCTACGGTAACCGTGTAAGTTTTATTTGCCATAGGAGGTTACCTCCTATTTAACCAGAGATTCTTAAAATCGCTGCTGTTGATGTTGGCGCTGGAAACTGAATTGTGAAAGTTCCTGATGTAGCTGTTTTATCTGCTCCAAAATCTAGAACACAAACTGATGCATTAGTTGTATCAGAAGATGTGTTATAAATTAAAGCACCTCTAGCAGTTAACGTCACTCCAGTGAAAGATCTGTCTGCGAAGTCTGTTCTTGCAACACCTGCAGAAATAGAAGTTCCTGAATTAACAAGAAGACCACCACCAGAAGCGTATTGACCACTAGCACTAACTTCACCAGTTGCAGTGAAAGCAGTTGTTGTAGAAGTTAGAGTTGCTGTTGAAGAGTAAAGAGCTAATTTAAACTTGTCACCACCAGTTTGTTTGAAATTCATGTCAGCTTCTAAAAGCTGTTTTTTAAATGAATTACAAATTGCTTGTGTTATTGCCATAGTTTTTTCTCCTTATTTTCCTATTCGAGGAACACCACTTTGGTATTCATCCCGTCTTCTTCTTCCCATTTGTTCGATTGAGAAGCCTTCAACCACTTGTTTATACTTTTGTTCGTATAATTGCAAGAGGTCTTGTGGGCCTTTTAAAAATCCATAAGCCTCAACTAGGCATGCATATAAAAGTCCATTGGGAAAATTCAAACTTAAATATGTTGTTGTATTTGTACTCGATAATCCAGCATCTTTCAAGATATAATTTAACTGAATTGTGTAAGTCGCATCTGGAGTTGGAGCAAATACTAAATGATTTTTGTCCCACCAACTATAGTATTTTGGAACTCCTGTAGTTTCTAGATTGTTAAACTCTGACATAAAACTTGTATCTCTCCATTGTAAAAAATCTCTATTATTAGCTGAAGCAGTTCCATCAGAATCTATTATTTGAGCAGATCTAATGATTAATGCATTATCTGGAGTTTGAATAAATCTTGTGTTTACAACTAAATTAGCTGTTGCATATCTTCTATTATTATCTGAGTCTACATCTCTAAATATTCTAAACTCAGCATCTTCAATAATACCATTTAAAATAATATCTGTAAGAACTGTGCTTGATACTTCGGTGTAGTCTATAATTTTTTGTTTTAATTCTGCGTATGTCATAATTATAAATTTGTACTTGTAAAGTTATTATTAACAGGACCTGCGAGACAATTCAAGCCTCCTCCTGGTCCATATACATCTAAAAACAAAGTGCCTTCGTCATTCTCTTTTAGATTATAGCTATCAGCAATAGTTATTGTTGAAGGTTGCCCTGCTTGACTTTGAGTTGTTTCATTTAAAGAATCAACTAATCTTGCTCCAAATATTTTGGCTCCGGCATCATGGGAACTAGCTGTAGTATTTACGGGGCTAACTCCTCTAAATGGAGCATTAGTTCCTCTAACTAAACCAGATAATATTTTTGTACTAGAATCATAAGCAGTATACTGAAGAACTTCATTTTCAAAAAATCCTGTTGTAGAATTTATTTTTTCAATAACTACATAACCACCATTTGTATAGAAACCAAGATCATCAACTACAGTCATAGAAGTATCTGTAGAAGTTATATTAGAAGCTAAGGTTGTTGATAATTCTAATTCTTGAATACTTTTTTGAAGAGCAGTTGTGCTTGATGCTAAATTAGTTTTAATACTCATAAGTCTTACCACATCATTTACTAATATTCCACTATTAGGTTGAGTTACAACATAAACAGAACCAATACTAATGAGATTATTTGTAACAATAGGATTTTCTCCTAATAGATCTGGTGTAGGTAAAGGAGCAACTTGTGGTCTTGCTTTTTCTAAACCTTGTGGATCAGCTACAAATGGTTTTGGTTCTAATTGTGGTTGCTTACGTTCATACTCTGAATAATGTACAAAAGCTCCATTCCATTCTGTAACCATTTCTCTCCACGGAAAAGCTAATCCGCTTCGATCAGAAATTGCTAAAGCGTGTTTCCCTTTTGCAAACTTTGCCATTATATCTCCGGGTAATAAGTTTTAGGTGAGATGTAAACACTTGCTGATGAACCATCTTCTTCTAATGCTCTTTGTAATTCATCTTCATAAAGTAATTTCATTTCTTGAGTTCTTTGTGGTGCTTTTTTTTGTGATATGTAATAAGCTAAACCTGCACACATACATGGTACAAATCTATTAACCACATCTGCTTCATTAGTATATTTACCTGCATCTTGTAATCTTTGTAAATAATAAAAATATATAAAGTCTCCAACTTGAGAACTTCCTGGAGTTAAATATAAAGTAACACTTACTCTATTTATAAATCTTTGTACCCAATATTGAGAGGGTTGACCTGTAGCAGTTTTATTAGAAAAAGCTGAATACTGTGATCTGTTTACTTTAGATAAAGGTGAATCTACATTTAAAGAAGTTCTGTAACTAGACTCTAAAAGATCAGAAGCCATATTTACAAAATTATTTACTGAATCATTTTGATCATGGGAAGCAGCAGTTGTATCATCTATTCCTCTATCTGTTACAGCTGAAAGAAGTAAATTATTAGCTGAGATAGAACTGTATTGTATTATTTCGTTATTAATTTTTATTTTTCCAGAGTCAGGCATCTGGGCTACAGAAGCAACTGGAATAGTTGTAGCTGTAGAAGTAATTGCAGCAGTTAAAGTAGTTGTAATTCCATCTGAAGCACCATCACTAGGTGATCTAAAAATTACATATTCATTCTGGCCATTAACTAAACTAAAAGCATGTTCTCTAACTTGCCAAAAATGAACACCTCTATTGTCCCATTCTTGAAGCATTATATTTAATGATCTTCTAGCAGAACGTAAGTCATTACCCGAGTAATCAAAAAAACCTAATCTTTCAAAAGCTTCAGTTATAATATCATCGATCGAGAATGTTTTCTCGAATGTAGTTGTGCCTGAAAAAGCCAAGTTGCCTCCTACGAGTTACTTCCGCCGCTATGAAACACAGTAATGGCAGTAATCTGTTCTGTAGTAAAACCTGAAACTACTGAAGTTTTAAATAAAATTGGTACAGGGAAATTAATTGTCATATCGTGAATATGAGCACCTTTATTTAATTTTACTTTTGAAGTTGAACCATCGCTAAGTTCTAAAACACCAGCTTGGTTTGGTCCAGATACATGAACGCCATATACTCTAGTTCTTCCTGTTTGAACAGTTTTAGTTTCAGTAGTTACGTTAGTTGCAACTCCTTCAATTGCTGATCCAAATGTTGACATAATTTATCTCCTTAAAATTTATATGTGGGGCCGAAGCCCCACACTAATTATTATTAGTAACCGCTTGGTGTTAACGGGTTTCTGTTACCACTGTTAGCAGCAGTACCAGTCCAGTTTTGTAAGTATTCTACAAATACTCTAGCTTGACCAGCAGTTGCAGAGTTAGCAATAGTGATACCAAAAAGTTCAATATCAGTTGCTCCAACTTGCCATCTGTTAGTTGCAGATTGTGTCATCTCAATTGGTCCAATAGCTCCAGCTGCAACGTTAGCTGCTGCTGTAATATCGACTGCATTATCTGCACCATCTCCAAAAGAAATAGTTGTTGTGCTTGAGTTAGCAAATAGTTGTTCAATTAACATAAATACTCTTGTGATTTGTGAAAATTTAGGAACAATCAAACCTGTTGCTGTAGCCGTAGTTGTAGAGTGAGTCATCACTGTAGAAGCAACTGAAAGTGTAGGCACAGCGCCTACGTTTCTTATGTCGTCTCCAAGTGTAACACCAGTTGTATTTAATATCGTTCCCGATCTTAGCGGTCCCGAAAATGTAGTTGTAGCCATAATTTATCTCCTTTTCCTAGTTATTTAATATGGTCTCTAGGCCGTTAGACTATACGCAACCCATATTAAATATAATAAATGTATAGTGAGTTTTTATACACTAGTTTTAAGTAGAGTGCAAGAGAGCCTGTAGTGTGGAGTGAATTTTTCCAACGATGTAGCTTTTTGTTTAAGTAGCTACGGAAACTTGCGGAGCAGAGTCTTCAACTTTATTACGCATGTGTTCTCTTTGCGCTTCTGCCATCTTAATATGACTTAAAACATCTCGAACTTTTCGATCTATCTTAACCATATCGAGAGTATATCTACCCTCTTTAAGATGCTCTTGCTCCCACTGTAAATCTAGACCCCTCTTTTGTTGGTAAAGGTCCTGTAAGTGTTGCATCATTTTTTCCATCGATAACTTCCTCATAAGTTATTCTGTTAATCTTGTTATCATAAGATATTCCAAGATATTCCCAAACTATACTTTTTTCTCCCAACTTGTCAAGTATAGCTTGTTCTAGTGAGGCTGGGTTATCATTAGTCATAACATTAAATTTAGCGTGATGATCATACGCCCAGATATTTACTAGAAATTCTACCATTATTGTTTCTTTCATGTAATTGTGGCGAGACTATGTCCCGCCACAAAAAATTACGATTAACTTGCTCCTGAAGATCCGAAGATACCTCTATAGTCAGATACACCGAATCTGTATCTTTCTCTAGCTTTGTATCTTACGTTTCCAGTATCAAAATCACCTTCCATTGCTGTTCTAATAGGTGTTCTTTCAAAATACTTCATTCCGTTAGGAACATCAGTAATGAAGAAGTACGCATTAGGATCAGTTAAGAAATTGTTCACTCTGTAACCTTGAGGAACCATTCCCATAGAAACAATTGCATTGATATCGTTATCAGCAGTTTGTGTTCTACCTTGAGACTTCATAAGTCTTTCAGCTTGGAATTGAAGCTCAGAAGGAACGATCATTTTCATTCCTCTAGCAGCAATTTTAAGACCTCTTTCGTCAGTCATTGCAGCGATGTCAATTAAAGACTGCTCCAATGAAGTTTCGTTAAGGTCAGCCTGTGTAGCCAAAGTGTTTGACACAACTCCAGCGATCGTTGGGTGGTTTGTAACAAATAAGTTACTACCATCACCAGAAGTAAAACTACCTCCAGAGAAACCATTGATCAATGGATTTACTGATTTGATTTGTTTAGTGTTCGCCATAGATCTAGCTAACGCTTTTGTATATCTAGACGCAAGTCTATCATACAGGTTGTCCTCAATCGCTTCTTCAGTGATTGCGAACGCTAGCGCAACAGTTTCCATAGTGTATCTAGCTGTGTAAGTCTCTTGAGCATTGTCAAAAGTTACGCCAGAACCTTCAGGTTTAACTGCAGCATTAGCAAAACCAGATAACATAACTTCTTCTTCAAACGCTCTGTCTGAAGTTTCTGTTACATAGATCTCAGCATGCTGATTCTCATAACGTTTATATTCCAGTCCGAATAGTGCATTCAGGCCTGGTTCTAGTTCTTTAACTAGTTGTCCTCGTGATATAGCCATTTTTTATCTCCTATTCTAACTATTATATTCCTGCCGTAGCAGAGTTGTATATGTGTTCGTTAATCATCACTACCCAATTAACATGACCAGAGCTTATATCGCTATTGTCGATGTTAGTTGATGGTCCCATGATTTTTAACTGACCACTTGTTGTTGACAACGTACTATCATCTAACATTGAGTTAGATACAAAGTTTGCTGCAACACCAGCTGAAACAACGATATCCGCATTCATGAATACATCAGTTTGCAATGAAGCAGTTGATATATCAGTTTGGATCTCGAATCTTTCATATGGATCATCGCTTACAAAAGCAGCTATATCAGAAGCGTTAACTTGTGAATAGTGATTTGCAAACGTTGGTTTACTTGTAGTCGGATCAGTGTAGAAAACACCATTAAGTGTTCCAAGTAATCTGTCACCTGCTGCTGCATGCTGGATAGTTCCAGATGCCAGTGGTTTTACAGCGTCTTGAAAGTAAATAGTAGTCGTGTTATTCGCAGCGATACTATATTCACTTAAACCTTGGTTGTCTCTATTTTGACCAACTTTTCCGATCGCTCTTAGACCGAAAGGTTCGTTTTTATTTGCCATAGAGGCCTCCTTATAAATGTACCTGCCCTTGCGGGCCTCCAGTACGGGTTAAATGAACTTTAATGGTTTAGAAATTTTTTAAGATTTCTTTGAGCCACCAAAAGTTACACGAGTCTGTCTATCAATATCGATAGGCATACTTGGATGCTCTTCCTTCATAAGATCATTGTCCATAGCTTCAACTTTATCATTATGCTGTTTTGCATAATATTGCTGTCTCTGCTTCATAATCTCTTCAGGTATCCTAGCGAGCAGTAGGCCGCCAACTCCGATCACTCCTGAGTATTTCCCATCTTCAATAATTGGGAATTGAGTATCTGGGTATTCATCGCCACGAACTAATTCGTATCCTTCTCTTAACGAGGCAGATATATTTTTCGTGTCTTGAAATCCCATTGACTCAGCTCTAATCCATCTATGTAAAAAACCTGATGGAGCAGGTGGTGAATCTAAAGGTGATGGTGGAGACCAAACTTTTTTTTGAGCTGTTTTTTCTCTAGTTTGACTCGCACGTGAGGTCTTCTTGTCTATTGTATTATCCATATGCTTATCCCTCCTTCGTGATATTTAATTGTTTCGCATACTCTTCGAGTGGCACACCTAATTTTTTGGCGATTGTAACCTGTGATGGTGTGAGCCTCACAGTTTTGCGACCAGATTTGGTACTTCGCTTCGCCGAAGCTACTGTTTGTACCGGAGCAGGTCGTATATCTTCTCCAGAACTATTAGTATTACCAAATTTGTGCGGAAATTCAAGTCTTATTCTTTTATCTATTTCAGAATAATACTCGTCACTCGATGGGTCAAAACCTTCTTGTTCAGTTAACTTTTTATGAAGATCAAAGGCTGTATAAGTCATAGCTGTATCTTGACCAAACCATGAATTTTTTTCACTCCATGCTTCAGCTTTAGGATCAGGGTTATTTTGAGCCGGTTGTTGTCTTCTTAAATTAACTTCGGGTTTTGGTTGTTTTTCTAGAGTCTCTCTAGCGAGTTTGGCTTCTTCTAGCCTAGCTTTTTTAACTCCTAACTCAGAGATAGAAGCCATTGCATCTGCTTCAGCACTTAGATCATTTGCTTCTCTAGCTGCTGCAAGTTTTGCTTTTGCGGCTTCAACACCTGAAGTAATACTCTCTTCAGACACAGAAAGAAAATTAGGTTCTATTTTTTTTAATTTTTCTTCTGTTACTTTTTTCTCTTTGATAGTTCTTTCAGCATAAGATAAAGCCTCATCTTTTTGTCTTTCAGCTTCTCTCCACTTTTTAGTTAATTTAGCTATCCTTTTTTGTACACTATCACTGTACTGTTCTAATTCTTCTTTATTCTCTTTCTTGTCATCTAGTTTGACTTCTCTTTCATTCTCATAGGTCTTATCCTCTGCTGGAACAGGTCTTACAGCGGGATTTTCTTCTTTTATTTCCGGCTGCTCAATCTCTGCAACATCTTTTTCTTCAGGGACATCAACGTCCATTGCTGGACCAGAGGTATCGATATCTACTGTTTTTTTCACTTCTTCAGTGTCTGGCATAGTTCCTCCTATGTTTGTTAATATTGATGAAGTATATCTTCAGGGTTATCGATTGTAGCTAATACTTCATCATCGTTTAGCAATCTAACTTCACCCCCGTCAATTTGTATACGGCTCCCTGCATATCTTGCAAAGACAACCCAATCACCTTTTTTACACCAAGGTCCTTCAGGGAATTTTTCTTTGTCATAACAATGTGGTCCCATTGCTAGAACCAAACCGCATTGAGATGCAACTTGTTGTTTCTCTAAAGTATCTTGTCCTAAAATTAATCCACCTTTAGTTTTTTCTTTCATCTTAAAAGGGAGAAGTAACATTCTCCAACCAGTGGGTTGAGGTAATCTATCTGACTCTTTTGATTTTAATCTATCGTAAGTTTTTTGTTCTTTATCTTCTACTTCTTTTTTTTCTTTTTCGTATTTGTCAGCCAAAGCATATTTAATCTTTGGTGGCTCCGAATTTGATAACGCTTCCTTTTTCATTTTGCTCCTTCTTATTTAGCAGGTTAGAGATATCCTGTGATATTTTATAATAGGCATGTGCCTGTCCCATCATATACTTATATTTTTCCATATTGTCAACACTACCAGCAATCATGGCATCTCCAATTTGTTGATATGATTCTTTTAACTCTCTTTGTATTTTAGTTATTATTGCTAGTTCGTCCATTTTTCTTTTTTCCTTTCTTAGGTTTTGATTGTAGTGCTTTTGCAAGTCCTTCACAAAAAATGTCTAATGCTCCAAAAAATCTATATATAAATCTATCTAACATTTCCATCTTTTTCTAGCTTGTCTTAATCTTGAATTAGGATCTTTAGCTGCTTTAGGAAATTTTTTCATTTGTCCAGCACTTCTAGCACAATATGATTTACGTCTATTTGCATCTTTAGAACCAGGTTTTACTTTACCTGTTACAGCTGTTTTTAATTTTGATCCAGGATTTTTTCTTCTATAAGCAGCTACACCTTTAGCTGTCATACCTGCACCAGATTTTGTCGATCTAAAATTTTTTTTATTTCTAGCAGGCATGTTATCTTGTTTTCTCATACTATCTTTTCTTAATAACTTTTTTTAAAACCTTAGCTTGACTTGCGTGTAATTTAGAAGCTTTTTTTAAACCTTTAATTACTTTTTTTATTTTTTTTGTTTTGTTTTTCATCATATTAAACCTCCCATGCTGACTTTTTTTCTTTTAGTAAATGTTGAAACGTTTGTTGGTTTACCGCCTGGATTACCGGCTGCTCTTTTTCGTTTGACAGCACTCGCCTTTTGCGAGCTTGACATCCGTGTGGCTTTTGCAAGTGGGACGCATTTCGGATATTTCCTTTTCGAGCCTTTGCTTCTCCCGCAAGGTTGATACTTCCCGTTTTTCTTCGGAGCTCCAATGTCTACCCATTTGTCTTTCACCCATTGTCTTAATCCCTTCTCGGCCATTAGACATCAACCATCATCGTTAAATCTTCATCAACGATTAGACCTCCGTTAGCGGCTTTTTTTCTTTTACCTTTTTTACCACCTGGAGTAATTTTACCAGAGCAAACACCGGACGCATACATGTTAGCATATGCAGAAGGGTAAACTTTAAATTTTCTTTTAGCGGCTGCTTTGCCTTTTGCACAGAGTTTAGCCATTATATTAATCCTTTGTAATATTTTTTATAACTAGGGTTACCAACTTCTACTCCACCAAGATCTCCTGAAATGTAACTTCCATTATAATCTCTTTGAGCTTGTCTAACCATATCATTTTCTCCAGAACCTTTAGAAAAAAATTTTCTACCTTTAAGAGCCTCTGTTCTTGCATCAGGTTTTTTAACTTTTTTCTTCTTCTTACCAGACATTTGCTGAATAAGTTTCTGAAGTTTTTGTTTTGACATTATCTAATCTCGCAACCTTTTCCTCTTATCGCTGCACCAGCAGAACCACCATTAGATCTTAATTCTCTAACGACTCTTTTTTTTTCAGCTTTAAGATTTCTTTTACCTTTTTTAGTATATGCTTTTTCTGCATCTACTCTTCCAAGCTCTTCAAGTCTGTTCATTCTTTTAGTGTTCTTTTTAACTCTTCCACCTTTTTTTAGACCAGGCATTTTTTTTTGAGCTTCTATTATCATCTCGTTAAGTTTTTCACCTTTAGTTTTTTTTCTAGTTCCTTTTTTAGTTTTTTTATTTTCTTCAAGAAACTTTTTTTCTTTTTCATCGGTGTCAACTTTAACTTGATCAGGTAAAGAATATTCTTTAGTTTGACCCATTGTTACTCTAGCCATAATACTACCTATTTATCTTCCCGCTTTTTTTAGCTTTAGAACCAAACTTACCATAAGACTCATTAGCAGAAGCTTTTAATTGTTTTGCGCTTCTTTTCTTTTTAATTCTCATAGCAATAGATTCGTCTTTTCTATCTTTGTAACCTTGTTTCTTTTTCTTAACAGAACCACCTTTTTTATACATAGCTCCGCCTTTCATACCCATGTCGTCTTTGTAAAAACCAGACTCCATATCTTTTCTTTTAGTTGACATTCCGCCACCCATTTTTCCAACACGTCCACCTTTTTCAAATCTGAACTTTGCTGGTCTTATTCCGTTTTGTCTCATTTTTTTCCTCCGTTTTTAAAAATTTGTGTACCCTTTATACCAAAAATACTACCCACGACAAGGATCCACAATGTCGAAAACCACGTAGGCAGTGACGCAAAATGTTCGAAGAAGATTTTTACCTTCTCCATAGCAACTGGATTGTCACTAAAGACTCCCCAGGCCAGCACAATGATGGGCGCTGAGAGGATTAATAAAACGAATTCATCCTTGTAATCGTTTTGACGTGCCTCTAGCAATTTTCCCTGGTAAGCTTCCTCACCACGAGCTTGTCGTTCAGCGTGCAATAGCTGTGCATCAGACATTGCGACTTTTGCCTTCTGCTTGTTAGCATAAATTTTACTACCAGCAGAGACGGCTAATTTGAGTGCCGAAATCCACATGTTAGTACCAAGTTGCTGTTTTCTTTTTGTCTTTTAGCATTCTTTTAGTTCCTCTAACCTCAGTTTTGTCTCCAGTTGGTATGTAATTTCTTGGCATACCCGCCGCTGTAGTTACAGATCTAGGGTCCAACTCTATATTTTGAGAAGGAATTCCTATTTCTTCAGATGCTACAAAAAATTTATCTTTTTTGTTCATAGTTTCTCCTATTTTTTCTTCAACTTCTTTAATGTTATAGCAAATCTTGCTCTTTGTCCAAGCTTTCCTGGTTTTTTAGCTGCTGCTTTTAGTTTTGATGCAGGAATTGTTTTACCTTTTTTAATTCCAAGGGATTTTCTTAAAGATCCTGGTTTTTTTATTGCTTTTTTAATATTTAGTTTAGCCATTTTATCTATTTTCTCCTTCATACCTTTCAATCTCTACACTTGGCATCATTTTATCAACATTTGGTATTGATTTACTAAGAATTGTTTTTTCAATCGAAGTATCAGCTCTCATTTTTGCTAAATCTTCTTTTTGTTGTAGGTCATCTTTATGTTCACGTTGATTCATCATCGCTTTCATACGATCAAGGTTGATTCTTTCCTGACCTTCTTTTCTTTTTCTCTCATTATCTTGTGCTCTAAGGTCTAATTCTCTTGCTCTTAACTTAGCAATTGGATCATCACCAAAACCAGAGGTAACTTCTCTTTCTTCTTTTAAAAATTCTTCCATCATTTCAGCAATCAAGACAGCTTTTCTTGATTCAATTTTTTGACTTAACTGTTGAGCCTGTTGTGCAATTTGTGGATTGTTTTGAGCCATCTGACCCATTTGAGCTAACTGTTGTAACTCTTGTGGGAACTCTAATTCAATTTGTTCTTGAGACATTAGACTAATATGTTCAAAAATATTTTTTTCCATAGCAGCCATAACTACAGGGTTGTTTCTTGCAATGTTAGTTGCCATAAAATTTAAATGTGAAGTTATATGTGCTCTATGATCTTGGCCTGGAAAAGCTTGAAAATTTTTACCACTTAATGCCATGATGTTTTCTAAACTTGGATCAATAGGCTGTGGTTGCTGAGGCTTATTTAATAATGTGTCAATATCTTTTACACCTAATGCTTCATACATATTTCTATACGCTTGATACATATTATGCATTTGCGGATTAGAGGTTGCCAGCTGCAACTCTGTTTGTGCGAGGGAAATACGCTGAGTTTGAGAAAAGATGTTGGGATCAGCAACTGGCAGTATATCTACCCTATCATCAAAGTCTGTTTGTTTAACTGTTCTTTGACCCCCAACTACGTCATACGGATATTCCGGTGGTAGATATAACTTGAATACTCTTCCTAACAATTTAAATTCTTGTTTTAATGAAGAGTAAATTCTTTTGTGAATAGCTGACATTGTTCTACTGCCACGTTCTAATAAAGCAACTGTAGTTCCAACTGCAGCTTGTTGATTACCATCACCAACTTGTAAATCAGCAATCGATGCAAATCTTTGACCCGCATTAACTACTATACCCATTAAGTTTAATAATGTAGCTGATGGTTCTTTAAATGGTAACATCATAAATGAATCTTTTAGATTCCCACCTGGTGCATCCACGTCTCTAAATTCACCTGGTTGAATTGATTGTGCATCATCTCTAATTCTAATACCACGCATTTTAAATCCAGCTGGTAAGTTAGATAAAGTTCCTGCATCTAATAATTGACGGAGTGCTGCAGTTGCAGTTCTGCTTAATCCGCCAATCATGTGGATTAGACCAAAGCCATAAAACCCTAGTCCTGGAAGAAACTTAAAATGAGTAAAGTAAGGAATCTTAGTTTTCTCTGCATCACCTATTTCATAGTTACGTCTAATAGATAAAATATTTCTTGTAGATTCATCTACTGTTACTATGTATGGAATTTTAATTCCTGAAGGTTCACCTGTATTTTGATCTTGATCTTCAAAACCTTCAATATCTAAATTAACATGACATTCTAAAAGAGTGTAAACATCATCGTCTTGAGTTTTTCTTTGACCCTCTAATTCTCTCTCTTTTTTCTCAACATCATCTTCAACTTGTCTAGGATCACCTAAATCAATATCTAAATAAAATCCCGCAACTTGTTGTTTTCTTAATTCGTTCTTAGAAATTTTTACCCGATGGATGATTGCCTCTGCATCGTCTAATGAGGTAGCCGTGTAGGGTACAATCAAATCATCTGCCGGTACGAACTTTGAGGTAGCTTTTTTAGTTAACTCATCATAATAAGTTTTCTTAAAAGCTGACCCTGCTAATGGAAGATAAAATAGCAGTTGATCAAAGTCGGGCTCATAGTCTTTCATTTTTTCCATGAGCTCGTAGTTCATAAAATCTTTAACACGTTGTGCTTGTTTAGTTTTCTCTTCACTAGGTGCACCAATTACAGCTGTTCTAACTGGACCATCAGCTGGTAATAATTCTTTGTAAGCTAACGCTTGGAACTGAGTAACCGCTTCTGCTAGAACTGGGTGAGTTGCACCTGAAGCTCCTTGGAAAGGTTCGGTTCTCATATCATATTTAAAACCTAATAAATCTAAACCTTGAGTATAAGAACGTTCCCATTCTTTTCTACCCATTTGATAATCTTGATATTTTTGAGAAAGGTCTGCACCCATTTCATCTAAAACATCTTCTGGTAAAAATTCTGCTAAGTTAGCATAATGCTCATCACCACCTTCTGGTTGAGCGGCTTCAGGATCAAAATCTATTTGTACTGATCCATCTTCTAATTCTGTTGTTTCAATGTCCCCTGGTGCCTGTTCCTTTTCGACTAATTCCTGTTGAACAGCTTCTTGTACTATTTCTTCACCGGGTATTACTGCACTACCTCTTGGTCCTTGATTTAGGGACTTGTCTATCTTGTCTTCCATTTTTTATTTTCTCCAGTTTTACTGTCTTAACAGTATTATAGTTAATATTCAACCCTTGAGGCGTGGGTCCTGATTCAGGCGGCAGGAGCCATTTCTTAGGGTATATATTTTTACGTATTGTCATTCAGTTCTTTCTTCTATCTCTGGTAAACCAATACGACCTTCTGTAATTTCACTTTGTTTTTTTATATAATTGTCGTAGAAATCTTTTCGGCCTTTAATAAACTCAAGACCTTCTTGCATTGTAAGAACACCTTCAGTAACAGCTTTGTCTAATTCTTTTTGTATTAAATCTACAAGAAAAGCATTAGAAGATTTTCCAGTTCCATATACACCTTGTAATAAAGTGTCTGCTTTGTTTTTAAATTGAACTGCGCTGTAAGGTTTTTTTGGTGGAGGAGATCCTTCAGAAAAATTCTCACGCCGTGTGAGATATGCCATCATCTCATTGTACTCGTGGAGTTTCAATTTAAACTCCTAAGATTGCTGCTAGACCGCCTGATTGTTTATTATCTCTTAAAGCTTTAAGATCATCAGCTCCGATGCTTCCGTCTCCGTCCACATCTAATTTAACTTGACCTCCAACTAAATTTCCGCCAGCTAAAGTAATTCTAGTTTTATCATCTTCAACTAATTCTTTAACTACTTCCATTCCAGGATCTCTAGCTGTACCCATACTCATTTCATAAAACTCTTTTAGTTCATCTAATGAGTTTGGTTTACGACCTTTTAATTTAATAAATTCCATTACAACTTCTTCAATTCTAATTTTAGGATCGATAGATGCTTGATCATTCATTGCTTGATCTCTAAATTGTTCAAAAGACATAGGATCTTGTCCCATCTCTAATACTTCAAATCTATATTTATTATATTCGTCTTCTAATAAAGGATCTCTATCAGCCATTTGCATGATGCCTGAATCCTGAGCCTTGACTTGTTCACCATAGGGAATCCCTTGGTCTTTCATTAACTCAATTTCAGAAAGATCATCTTCTTGAAATTCTTCTACTTCATCACCTGTTGAATACATATTTCTCATAATTCCTCCATTTGCTTTTTTATTAGTTCTTCTCATGGCTTCCTTAACAGCTTCACCAAACTCAAAACCTTCATTGTCCATTAGGTCTTTAACTATTTTTGACATTTCTGATTCTGTGTATTCATCCATAATTAATAATAAACCTTTTGTGTTTTAACAACTTCATCATCCTTATAATCTTCAGGGTGTTTAATTAAACCTCCCTGTCTAAATCTCATTACAGCTTGAGTCATAGAATCCACCAAGTCATCATGGTCTCCATAAGGAAAAGCTGCACATTCCTCAATGACTTCTTGTGCGAAGTCCATTTCTTTGGGCGCCCATATCAGCCCCGACTCAAAGAGCGGTGACACTGCGTTTACCCTCGTGTGTTTATCATTACCACGAGATGGTGAGAAATTTATAACAGGTATTCCCATCTTACGCAACTCATAAGTTAATGGTAGTCCTGATGCTTTACTTTCAATTATAACTGTTTCAGGATTCCAATATCCATACTGTTCCATAGCAATACGTCTTAGTTCAGGAAATTCATAACGACCTTTTAATGCATCAACTAATATTAAACTTGGTGGTGAGTCTTCATTTTCTTGAAACACGCCCCAAGTAGTAATAGCAGAGTAGTCAGCAGTTTCTTTTTTCATGAAAGCTGTATCATAAGATTGTATAATATGTTGCAACGGAGGCATTTCATCCTCTTCCCAATCTTTCCACCATTCACGTTTTATTAATGCACCTTCTTCTGAAGTAGGATTTTGCATATACTGCGCATTCCATTTAGTCAGGGGAATACTAGCTTTAACAGATTCTAAATCATCTAACTTCCAATACTCTGGCCAAACAGGTTTACCTGATGGCATTATAGCAGGGAACTCTACAACTTCCCATTGATCAGCCTTAACTCCTTTTTGAGCGTTTAACAATCTACCAGTTAAATCTTTTTGATTCCATCTTGTCATTATAACAACAATTGATCCACCAGGTTGAAGACGTTGTCTAGGTCCTGATGTATACCACTCGTAAGTTCTATCTAATGCTTGATTGTTCATGGCATCTTGTTCAGTATGTGGATCATCAATAATTAATAAATCAGCTCCCCTTCCTGTAATAGCAGAGCCAACACCAGCAGCATAGTATTCACCACCTTGTTCGGTTTCCCATTTACCAGCAGCTTGAGAATCAGGATTAAGTCTAGTTTTAAAAACTTGTTTGTATTCTGGTGAATCCATTAAAGATTTTGCTTTACGGCCAAACCTTACAGATAATTCAGTTGTGTTAGTTGATTGAATAATTTTTAGTTTAGGGTTACGACCTACCATCCAGGCAGGCAAAAGATAAGAACCAAATTCAGACTTGGTATGTCTGGGTGGCATATTAATAATTAATCTTTTAATCTTACCTTGAGCAAGTCTATCAAACTTGTTAGCAATTTTTTGGTGGTGTTTACCTTCAATAAAGTCAGGCCAAACATGCTTTACAAAATCCATAAAGTTATTTTGTATACCAGCAGTCTTTTTCTTTTCTCCGTATTGATTAGCTAGTAATGAAAATTCTCTTCTTACATCAGCAGGTAATTTGTCGAAGTTCTTTAGTTTATCTTTATTTATCATTTGAAAAAAAATTTCTGCAAAATTTTTACACTATTTTTTCATAAAGTAAAAAAGTATTCCAGGGTTACGAATCTATGAAACCTTGCATATATACGATCTATTGGGACCCCTTTAAAAAAAAACTAAAAAACCTTTTTGTAAAAAAATCAAAAACCGCCCGGCGCCTGGTACCTCTATTGATTAGCCTGGCGTACAACCTGTAGTTGTATAGATCTCCAGTTTAGAATGGTTCTAATGTGCACCTCCCCACTTCGTTACGTGGTCTCCATGGTTATTGGCGCACAACTTATAGTTGTGCAGAGCAAATTAATAACCGGTGTTTCTCTGCACAACCCGGGCCGTTACCCTGACCCAGCGGGATACCATGGCGCACAACCTGTACATGATAGTTGTTGTGCGCCTAGTTACTAGTCTAACAGAACATAGTATTCTTTAATAAAATTCTTTTGAAACCATAAACGACCCTTATTAAATAGGGTCCAATTTTCTGTGCGCTCCGCTCCAATGATTGTATCATAGATAGCCACCGCAAATGCTGGAAGCTTGGCGCTAGCTTGAAATGTCTCATCACTGAAACGGTTCATGATGGTCATCATCTTAGTTGGATCCGCTCCAAAATAACATTGATCAAATGGTTTTGGTATAGCGTAGCTTATGCTGTTATGTATTATATTCATTATGTCCTTTCTGTTATGTTCCCAGTATATCCTATATTAATTAATCTGTCAATAGTTAAATTCCAATTGCTTGAAAACTCTTCTAGGATTTAATCTAGATTGTTTTGCGCTTGTTAAAATCTTATTGACAATGTCAAGAGTTTCAAAACTACAAAACCCAAAATGACCGTCACGTCTTTGTCTGAGTACAACTAAATTAAGAGCAGTTAAGCCATTAAACATTTCTTTAATTTTATCTAGTCTAGAAACCATACCTCTTCTTTTAGCTTCTCTAGATAAAACCTTGATTACTTTTTTACTTTGTTTATCCATTTTATTTCTACTTTCTTTTTGTTTGTTAAACATATCCTACTATATCCTATATTAAAATAAAAGTCAACCCCTTAAATAAAAAAAAATACAACCTACAGTTTAGAATGATTCTATCTTGCAATACAACCTCTGGTTGCCTGAATCTTAGATATTATATCCCGGCCTCCCACCCCTAGTGTATAGGATAATTTAGGATATGTCAAGATAATTATTTATTTTTATTTTGGTCCCTGCCTCATTGTTGCCTTATTTATCCTATACAATCCTAATATGTTTAATCTAACAAAACGAGGTAAAAAAAATATGAGTAGTAGTTTGGAAACGCTTAAATATGTCAGGGATTTAACAACCGCTGGTAATTCTACAATGGATATAATTAAATTGCAAAAAGGTTTAATTGATTTATTGGCAAAAAGAATATCAATACTTGAGGACGTTGTATTCAAAGACGTTAGAAAAAATGAAAGTAATAAAATATGAATGATGTAAATTTAAAAAGAATAGCGGATGCCCTGGAGGAAATTCTTAGACTGGTTAAAGAGGACCAGGACAGATCAAAAAAATATATGGAGGACAGAAAAAATGACTAGTTTTGAATTTTACTGCATCGCCACATTTTTTGGTTTGATAATGGGCTTAGCGGTTACAGCATGATAGTTAAAGACGCTTTAAAAATTACAGACTCATTTACAAAAACTTCTAAAATGCCGGGACTATCTTATAGCCTCCCGGCGTGGGAATGCAAAACAGGTTGGAAGCTGGCTCAGGTCCCGGGCACGCCCTGCTTTAGCTGCTATGCTAAAAAAGGAAATTACACCCGGTACCCAGCAATTAAAGCTGCGCAATATAGAAGACTCAAAGCAATTGAAAACCCGCTTTGGGTTGAAGCCATGGCGGCAAGAATTAAAAACCAAAAATGGTTTAGGTGGCATGACGCCGGGGATGTTCAAAGCGTTGAGCATATGCAAAAGATTTTAGAAGTTGTAAGATTGACACCCGATACCAAACACTGGTTACCGACTCAAGAGCGCCAATTTTTACCGGACCCAAAAGATGTTCCTGATAATTTAGTTATAAGATTATCAAGATCTAAAATAGACGGCCCGAGCTCCAGCACATGGAGCCATGAATCAGGGGTTACAACTTCAAACAATAGAACCTGCCCGGCTCCGGACCAGGGCGGCCAATGTAAAGATTGTCGTAAATGCTGGGACAAACGAGTTCAAACTGTGGTATATGGTAAACACTAAAGAAAGGAAAAAATGATAATAAGAGATATAATAGAAATAGAAAAGCACTTTGCAAAAAACAAAAAAACGCCCTGCGATATTGTTGAAGCTTTGGAAGAGGTAAGATATTCGGAGAGTAAGGGGAAAGATATTAAGGTTGGAGATATGCACCTCACCCATTACATACGAAGACAATTAAAAGATGAGCGGGCGGATGATGAGACCATTAAGAAGCTTAACAAACAGATAAGAGAATTTAAAAATTTTATAAATAAATTATAATGCACGTATTTAAACACCCAAAATATTATCAGGAATACAACCGGCGAGCGAAAAAATTTCAAGAAGAAGAAAAGGCCCGGAAGCAAAGCTCAAGCAACAAGCAACAAGCCAGTGAGGAACAAGCCTCAAGCTACAAACGCTCAAGCCACAAGCAGCAAGATTGAAGTCCTTGGGCCAGGGGCTCAAGCTTCAAGCCACAAGCATCAAGCTCCAGGATTTTAGATCCTTCATAAAGTTTTACAAGGTTAAGGGAGACTGCCTTGGCCAAGATAAATGTATTGTTCGGATGTTTCACGTGAAACGCAAATTGATGTGGTGAGAAGCGTAACTTGTTTGTTGTTGTAGCTTTTAACTCCAGTGTAAAAAAGTGCCCACTAGGATTATAACCCAATAGATCGGGAGTACCAAAAGCACCGCTATTTTCAAGCCTTGTCCACGATATTTTAGGTGTAGATTTCTTAAGTTCATGCCATAGTTTCCGTTCAGGTTTGACTGACATTTTTACTACTACAACTTCTTAAGGACCTTGCCCATTTTGAACTGTTCAGGGGTAATTGTAAACACCAATCGATGAGATTCTCTTACTCCTATTATTTTATTTTGCAATAACTTTACACCATCAATGTCATAAAACTCTCCATTGGGTAACACAACTTGAACTCTAGCCTCTTGAACAACGGGTGAACTAGTGAATTTATCTACAACTTGCTTTAATAACTTTCCAGTAAACATGGGTTGATTTATATTTTAAGTTGTATTAAAAGTCAAACATGGGATTACCAAAAAAATTAACAGAGAAGCAAATGAAGTTTGCTCACGAGGTAGTAAGTAATGAAGGTAGAAAAACAGCTACTGAATGTGCTATTGATGCAGGTTTTGAAAAGGAGTTTGCAAGACAATACGCTAGCAAGTTACAAAACCCAAAACTATATCCGTTAGTTGTAAAATATATTGGTGAGCTACGTGAAGAATGGCAAAAGAAATATGAAGTCACTTACGATAGACACATTTCAGAATTAGGAAAGATTAGACATGAAGCTCTTAAAAAAGGAGCTTGGTCAGCTGCTGTTAATGCAGAAGTTGCACGGGGTAAAGCTGCGGGTCTGTATATTGAACAGAAGATAATAAGAACTGGTAAGCTAGAAGACCTAACAACAGAAGAATTAGAGTCACGAATGAAAACCATAATTGACGACTACTCCCCAATTTTAGAAAACGTTCCATTTGAAGAATTAAAAGAACAAGTGCAATCAAAACCCAAAAAGAGGTCAGAGGCATCTAGTGAATCTTCGTTATCTTCTTCACACAAGAAGTCGGGAAAACAGAACGTTCACTAAAATGAATTGAACCGTCATCCTCAATATCATAACCAGCAAAGATCCTTACAGTCTCATCATCTTTAGAAAATAACCAACCTTCACTTACAGGTGTAGCTAATTTCATATTTTTAAATTCACGTTCAGAACCCCAGCCGCCTTCAGTGATGATATCAATCCAATCTATTCGCACACGCTTGTATGGAAATGGGACCGCTTCCTTCACCGTCTTAGCTTTTATGTAGCTGTTAATACTTCTTGACTTCTTTTTTGGCATATTTACACCATAGAGTTTTCATTTTGAAATACAACCTTTTAAAAAAGGTAAAAAGGTTCTCTCACGTAGGGAATTGACTATTGTCACACTGTGAAACAGATTGTAACACGATTGAAACAACACTTTATTTAATAATATCAACACTTTAAAGCCATTGTCACGTTGTAACACCCTATCCACGCTAAAAAAAATATTTTTATTCATTTTCAAATCTAAGTTACTATGGACCCTGATGCCTGAAGCTTGTAATATAGGTCAACTCTTCTTAACCATTCCCACATAAAGCCTTGAAATTCCTTACCAGATGACAC